>JAABUX010002504.1_pt1 | contig 25854 bp, 27 predicted proteins | sample 5561851 | NCBI WGS metagenome assembly JAABUX01 (sample SAMN10711883, study PRJNA513361) | rock metagenome | isolation source: Antarctica rocks | place: Antarctica: Victoria Land, Richard Nunatak red sandstone | collected 2016-01-03 | reverse complement strand
AAGGACACAGGGAAGGGAAGTGCAGTAGAATACATAGCAAGAGGCTCCTTCTCACTGGGATGAAATTTGGTAATTCCATCGTATCAGCTTTCGGAGCCTCTTGCCTAGCAATAATTTTCAGACCCTGGACGTTCACAAGTGGGTACTTGACAAAAGCACTTGCGAACTTGCAGGAGAAGGCGAACGGTCCGTCCTCCGCATGGAAGATCAGTAACGCAACGAGCATAGTGGCTGTGGACTCGCGTTGAAGGTGTGCCACAGAGCGGGCAAACTGGGCACAGCTGTGTGGAAACGACTGTGATGGAGAGCATCTCATCAACAATCCCGATCTCTCCCACCTCTAGCCCTTCTGGGAGAGTGGTCATTTGCTTCACGTCCATTGATCTCTTGCTCCTTCTACAAAAGCGACTTCTCTTTCTGTAGAACGATCTATCAATGGAACAAAGCAAGCAAGCACACCAAAAGTGAGACAGACCCGCATGATACCTCAAGATCCGTCGAAGTCGTACCCCATTTACCAACACCCAATGAATGTTTGATCTCGAATGGCTGTCTTAATCTCGCGCACGTTAGTTGACTGCATTTTTCACATCCTTGTCATCAGGGCACCCTCTTGACGCACTCTCCTGTGAAATGTCAGGAGGTGCTTCGGGTGCTGAGAGAACAAACATCTGTATGTAGGGGGTTGGAGGACTGAAAAAGGTGAAGAGATCAACCATGATTTCAGTGGCGAGTTTGATTGCACACGTTGCATGGTACACGGTTTGATCAGCATCATCACTCTGAATGAGGGGATACTCCGCGAAGGCTTTCGAGCAGCAATAGCATCGTTCCTCCAAGCTCAGCATCCCTGCAAGATGGAGATGTTCGTCGTTCACGATGAGCATATAGTTTTTCTCCTACACGAACCCTTGTCAGAGTGCGCGGTCCTCCCTGGATCGCGCTTATTAAGAATGAGTGTAGGAAATACCTGCAAGGATGGCAAGGGGGTTAGCCACTGCTCACTACCCAACTACATGAAGTATGTTATGCGGAGGTCTCCGACATGTTGCCACAAGAACCACCTGGATAGCACTCTGCATCAGCGTCACGTAGAGACGACTCAGCGGAAGATCGTTGGAGGTACTTGTCCATTCATCACCACTGCTTTCAGATTCAGCGTACTGTTGTAGGTCGTCAAGAAACAGGATAATACGTTGGCCTGTCAGTGTATCAGGTGTGGGAAGATCGGCAGCGGTTAGGCCACGAGTCCAGATGAGGGTGAGCCAATCGGGAGCAAGCTCACGCATTGTTTGATAGGCTAGGCGCGTTTTGCCAGCCATAGGTGCGCCCATAACCAGCAACCCACGTTGTTGCGAATCGGCGAGGGCGGCACGCATAATCTGAGTCGCCTGCTCATAGACCTCCGGGTAGATGGTCGAGAGATAGGGGAAGATTGCCGATTGATCGTCACCTAGATTTAATGTCTCAAGTTTGACGTAGCGTACAGGAATAAGCGGTGTTTGTTGTGTCGGTGTTGTTTGTTTGGATAATCTTCTGAATGCCTTCGTCCTGCGTTTTCTGTATCTACTTAGTCGGCGAGCTTGTTATCTCATTGCACAAAATGGCAATCCAGAAAAGGTCCAGGTTGCAGCCGTGCAAAATTATTTTTCTTTCCCCTTGACAACAGGAAAATAGACAGCTATACTATTATCGTACAGTGTACGATAATTGAAAGGAATGTGAAAGTGAACCGCCCTCATGAGAGGAGGCGAGCCAGGACGAGAGAGGCAATTCTGGATGCGGCGATGCAGATTGTGAAGCAGAATGGTGTAGAAGCTTTGTCTATCCGTGAGATAGCTGGGCGCATCGACTATAGTCCATCCGGCCTCTATGAATACTTCTCTAGCAAAGAAGAAATTATCGAAGCCTTGGTTAACATGGGCTTTGCGTCCCTGACGGCACGCCTCGAACATGGGATTCATGGGGCAACAGCAGTGTTGCGTCTCCAAGAAGCTGGAAAAGTTTACATGCATTTTGCCTTACAAGAACCGCAATTATACTTGATGATGTTCAATCACAAACCGCTCTTCCCACTTCCATTAACAGAAGTTGAGCAGAACACGGCCTACTCTCAATTGGTTCAAATCCTTCAGGATGGTCTCCTGTCAGGAGAGTTTCGTTCAGCAAGTGGAGCAGGCTCGCGCGAATTAGCGTATACCAGTTGGTCTCTCATGCATGGCTTATCTATGTTACGGCTGACATTGATGAATCAGGTAACAGAAGATATAGATAGTATACACGAAAGAGCATTTCAGGCTTTTGTAGAACAGTTGCGATAGCATAAAAAAAATTTAGGTTTCACCGTACAGTGTGCGGTAAAAGTTTTCTGTTCTGAGGAGAACTCAAACATGAAAGGAAAACTTCTATGACCGAGCTTATCAAAGAGCGTATGACCGTTGCGAACGAGCAAGAGTTAGTAGTGTTTCTGATTGGAATGCGTGTTAACAAAATATGGAAGGCGCAAAAATGGGTACCAGTAGCGATTGCAATGACACGTATGCTGAAAGAACTGAACGAGCATCCTGAGATGGGCTTTCTGGGTGCAGAGACAACGCTGAACTTTCCTACGACTCTCATGGTTCAGTACTGGCGTTCGTTTGAAGACCTCGCTGTTTATGCTGGAAACAGAAATGCCGTTCATCTACCTGCTTGGCGTGAATTTAATCGACGAGTTGGAAGCAACGGCGACGTAGGAATCTGGCATGAGACCTATCGAATTCCTGCTGGACACTACGAGGCCGTTTACAATAATATGCCTAAGTTTGGGCTAGGAAAGATCCTCCCTCTCGTTCCAGCAACCGGACAAAGAGAAAGTGCCCGTACCCGTATGGCGGCAAAACAGAAAGTCGATGGGTAAGAGAACTCACAGACTGAAAAGCTATGTGCCGGCACATAGCTTTTCAGTCTGTGAGTTCTCTTACCGCCTCCACAATCAGCCCATGCTCGACCTGTTTGATGCGTTCGTGTAACGTCTCCTCAGTATCATTCTCTTTAATCGCAACCTCGGCACGACAAATCATGGGGCCAGCGTCCACCTCTGGCGTGACGTAGTGGACGGTGCTACCCGTGACTTTCACCCCTTCGTCGAGGGCGCGTTGCACGACGTGTAGGCCACGAAAAACAGGGATGATGCAACCATTTTGTGTGGTGAATGTGTTGCCCTGTCCATCGTCTGGTAGCAGTGCTGGATGCAGGTTGATGATACGTTGCGGGTATTGCGCGATGAAGTCGGGTGTGAAGATACGCATCCAGCCAGCCAGCACAATCAGGTCTACCTGGAAGAGTGGAAAAAGCGACGCCAGTTTTGCCTCGACCTCTTGCCGTGTCATGCTCCAGGGCAGGTAGAGGGTGGGAATTTTATGCGTCAATGCGCGTTGCACCCCTTGCGCGTTAGCTTTGTTGCTTACGACAAGGGCGATTTCGACGTTTGGAAGTTCGCCACTCCCGATTGCTTCGATCAATGCTTGCAGGTTGCTGCCACTACCAGAGACAAGGACGGCGAGACGATGTATAACTTTCGATGTTTCACGTGGAACAGGCGTAATACTTGTACTATCGCTCAAAGGTCAAAAACCTCTTTATCCGCGCTATCAAGGTCCGCTACCATCTGCTCTTTATACGTCGCGATGCGTTGACGCAGTGGCTCATCGGTGAGTGCCAGCATCTTTGCCGCTAGCAATGCCGCACCCTCTGGCTCCAGGATTGTTGGCGAGGCTATACCCGATGGCAGACGTAGCGACGAGAGAATGTCCATGCCTCCGAAGCGGTCGCCATAGGGCGGGCAGGCGATTACGGGAAAGCGCGAGTTGGCATCGACAACGGCGGAGAGCGCGTTCGAGCGACCCGCTATCGTGATATAGATGAGTGGCACAGGGTGATTCTCATATTCCTTGAGTATCTCTAACAGGCGTGTCGTGGCCTTGTGAGCCGAGCAGACACGCATACGATATGTGACCTCCAACGTTTTGAGCGTCTTCGCCACGCTCTGTGCCTGTGCAAGATCGCTCTTGCTCCCCATAAGAATAACGACATGTGTTGTCATGATGTTGTTGCTCCTTGTATATGTTACATTTGTAATAATGCTTGTTAACAACTTTATTCGTCAAAAGGCGACCACAAGGGATCGCCCCTACTATACTTCATTAACGCGACATGAGGTCGTATATGGTAGGGGCGATCCCTTGTGGTCGCCCGTTTATTTCTACAACCCTCTATGTCCTATATCTCTCCTGTATTGCATCCCCTCAAACTTCACATATTTCACCGCCTCATATGCTCTGTCCGCTGCATCTTGCAAATTCTCACCGCGTGCTGTGACGCTCAAAACGCGGCCACCTGCTGTGACAAGTTGTCCATCTTTGAGGGCGGTGCCAGCATGGAAGACCTGCACACCCTCCACTTTGTTGGCCTCGTCTATCCCTGTGATGGGGATGCCCGACTTGTAGTTACTGGGATAACCGCTCGATGCAAGCGTGATGCATATGGCGGAGCCGTGATGCCACAGCGTATCGCGTTTCACTGGTAGTATTTTCGCGAAGTCAAGTACGTTGAGGATGTCTTCGCGCAAGAGTAGCATCATGGCCTGCGTCTCTGGATCGCCAAAGCGCGTATTGTGTTCCAGCACCATTGGACCGTTTTTTGTCAGCATAATGTTAGAGTAGAGTGTGCCCGTAAAATGTATGCCACGCGCTTTCAGGGCTTGTAATGTCGCGGCAACGATGTTGCGCCAGATACACGCCTCTTGCTCTTTGTCCACAAATGGGAGTGGTGCGAACGCACCCATGCCGCCTGTGTTCAAGCCCTGATCGTTGTCGAGTGCGCGTTTGTGGTCTTGCGTCAGCGTCAGCGGCAAATAGTGTGTGCCATTGCATATCGCCGTTGCCCCAATCTCATCGCCCTCTAAATAATCTTCGATTACAACACTATCCCCGGCAGCACCAAATACACGGTCAACCATCATCTGTTTGAGCGCATTCTGAGCAGTGGGCATGTCGAGTGCGACGATAGCACCTTTGCCAGCCGCGTTACCATCAGCCTTAATGACACATGGTGTACCACGTTGAGCGAGATAGGCGAAGGCTTCGTTCGCGTGAGTGAAGGTACGATGTTGCGCGGTTGGAATCTCTGCCTCAGTCATGAGTTCTTTGGCGAAGGCTTTGCTGCCCTCAAGTGCGGCACTTGCTTTATCGGGGCCGAAGATACATAGGCTCCGCTTGCGGAACACATCGACAATGCCCTCTACCAGCGGCACCTCTGGTCCAACGACGGTCAAATCAATCGCATTCTTTTCGGCGAACTCTGCAAGTTCCCCCAGTTGTGAGACGCCGAGCGGTACACATTCGGCATAGGGAAGCATACCAGGATTGCCAGGAGCCGCGTAAACGTGTGTGACGTGCTGGCTTTGTGCCAGCTTCCATACCAATGCATGCTCCCGTCCACCAGAACCAATCACGAATACGCGCATGATGCTTGCTCTCCTTGTTGTTCCCGCGAATATATCAACAGATTGTTAATATGAATATGCCAACGGGCGACCACAAGGGTCGCACCCTACTATACAACGCGTTGTATAGTAGGGTGCGACCCTTGTGGTCGCCCGTTGCCTTTCCATTGCCACCGTATTTTTTTAAACAGCATAATCAGGCTCCTACCTTGTCACGTTTGTCCGGCACCGTGATTTGTATTTTCTTGTTTGGGTCGAAGGGCCAGCCCTGTTTTTCCATGCAGCCATAGCAAAATTCGCTGTGCAGCTTGTTGACTGCTGTATCGTTATCTGGTATGGCAAGCTTTTGTGCTGAGGCGGAGTTGATGGCACGGCTCAAGCCCGCAATGCTTAGATAGCCGAGACTATCCACGCCGATGTAGTCTGCGATCTCCTGAATGCTGCGACCTGCCGCGATAAGTTCCGCTTCCTGTGGAATATCGACGCCGAAGTAGCATGGGTGGCGCATTGGCGGCGCACTTGAGCGCAGGTGAATCTCTTTTGCGCCCTGCCGCCTTAATGCAGACGCGAGCCGTTTCATGGTGTTGCCACGTACAATCGAGTCATCGACAATCACGAGACGTTTACCTTCAATGTGCGGCTTGACGAAGTTGAACTTGAGGTCGATCTCCATCTGCCGTAAACGCTGGTCAGGCTTGATAAACGTGCGGTCGGCGTAGCGGTTCTTGATGATTGCCATACCATATGGTATACCAGCAGTCTCGGCATAACCAAGCGCGGAAGGGATCGACGAGTCGGGCACAGGCACAATCAGGTCGGCCTCAATGGGATGTTCACGGGCAAGTTCGCGCCCTAGCTCCTCACGTACTGAATACACGTAACGCTCGTTTAGCTTGCTGGTGGCGTCAGAAAAGTAGATATACTCGAAGACGCATAGCGCATGACGGGGAGCATACACAAGCACTTCGGAATGCATGCCATGCTCATCAATCGTAATCAATTCTCCTGGCTCAACCTTGCGAATAAAGGTGCCACCAACGCGGTCAATGGCACACGATTCGGAGGCAACGATCCAGCTATCACCGATACGCCCGATGCACATAGGACGCATACCCCATGGATCACGCATGGCGTAGAGTTTGCCCTCAGCTAGAATAACGAGGCTATACGAGCCGCGTAACTGTGGGAAAGTGGCGATCATACGTTCGCGCAGTGTCTGTCCCTCGGAACGCATCAGCAGCAGGGCTATGGCCTCGCTATCGGTGGTCGAGGAAAGCGTCTCTTGCGGAAATTGGGCGCGTAGCTCATCACCATTCACGAGATTGCCATTGTGAGCAACGGCTATGGCTTCGTAGACACCATGCCGTGCCCCCACTACGAAGGGACCCGCGTTTTCGACACAGCTTGAGCCAGTTGTAGAGTAGCGTACATGCCCGATGCCACAGCAGGAGGTCGGTAAGCTTGTGCCGGAATCGTTGAACACGTCGCGCACCTTGCCCATAGCGACACGATGAGCAATCTGGCCCGCATCATCGTAGACCGCCATGCCTGCGCTCTCCTGACCACGATGCTGTAGTGCGGTGAGGGCTAATGTGATATAGCGTCGTACATCAATATTACTGTCGCCTTTTGTGTAGATACCTACAATTCCGCAAGCATCATGTAGTCGCTCCATGTTCGCCTCCTCTCGAAAAATAGGATGTGTCTTATTGTATCGTAAGCCGCGCATGTACGACTTACGATACAATAGATTTATACATGTAGTTTACCTGTTAAATCTGCTACCAGCGCATAACGGTCTGCAACTCCTTGCATCTCTTCGGGGGTGACATCCTTCATGTTACGATAGACTTGTTTATCCAGCATCCGCGTTTTATCACCATCGGGCCAGAGTCGCCAGCTATCATTGTCGATTACATCGGCTACCAACAGGTTGCCCTGTGTATCGCGTCCGAACTCGATCTTGAGGTCAACAAGCGTGACGTTGACGCCAGCCCATGCGTGTTCGAGGGTCTCGAATACCTTACTGCCCTCGTTTGCCATCCATGCGATCTCTTCCGTGTTGGCGAGACCCATACCAATGATGTCCTGTTCCCATATTTGTGGGTCATGACGTGCATCATCTTTCAGAAATGTCTCCACCAACACTGGTTCAAAACGCGTGCCTTCGCTTATCTCCGGGTGCCGTTTGAGATAGGAACCAGTGGCAATGCGACGCTGTACCTGTTCGACAGGTAGCATGTCGCAACGCTTTATCAGCAGAGTTATATCGTTGATCTGCTGTATAAAGTGGGTCGCAATATGTGCCTCGTTCAATAAGCGATAGATGTTGGCGGTGGTAATCGTACTCCAACGAGACTTGCCCACCAATTCATTGCGTCTTGCGCCATCGCCAGCGGTGATCTGATCTTTGTTGACCATATAGGCCAGTTCGCTGTTCTCAGGATGAGCATAAATTCTCTTCGTCTTGCCCTCGGCAAGCAATGGTCCAAATGTTGGGTTCTTTATCATATATCGTTATCCTTTCATCATTCTTAACAATTACACGTTCTGTAGGGGCCATAATTCATTACGCCCTGGCTGACATGCACAATTGGGACAAGGGCGTTATAAATAATGGCCCCTACACATTATCTATAGCATGACCACGCCATCACCCTTTCGTACATAGCCAACGGTGAGCAACTCTGGCAATACACAGCGTGCATCGAGTGCTGCTTTGGGTGAGAGAGCAATGACCATACCAATACCCATGTTGAAGGTGCGATATTGTTCCTCTTTGCTGACGTTGCCAAGTTTCGCGATAAGTACGAAAAGTGGCGGTACTCTCCATCTATTGGTTTCGATAATCGCCTGCGTGCCTATCGGCATGATACGTGAGACGTTGCCCTCGAAGCCACCGCCAGTAATATGAGCCATACCTTTAATAGAACGCCCCCTATCGGCAAGATATGCGCGTAACAACATAATCTCGCGCAGATAGCAGCGATGTGGACGCAGTAACGCATCAATCAATGGCTCACCAAGTTCTGGTACGACCTCATTCATGTCGTGTGCTGCGAAGATGCGTCTTGCCAGTGAATAGCCGTTTGTATGTAGTCCATTGGAAGGCAAACCGAGCAATACATCGCCAGGAGTGATTGTAGCTCCTGTAATCGCCTCTTCCTGTTCCAGCGTGCCAACAATTGTACCTGCGAGATCGAACGCTCCTGGCAAGTATACGCCGGGCATTTCAGCCGTTTCGCCACCAAGCAACGCACAGCCGACCTCCTGACATGCCAGTGCTACGCCACGTACAATTGTTGCCGCCTGTACAGGGTCGAGCTTGCTCATCGCCAGGTAATCCATGAAGAAAAGTGGTTTGGCCCCCTGTGTTAGCATATCGTTGACGGAATGATTAACGATATCATAGCCAACCGTATCGAAACGTTGAGCTTGTGCCGCGAGCAGTGTCTTTGTGCCAACGCCATCGGTCGAAGCCACAAGTGCTGGTTGCTGCATCCTCCGCACATCCTGTGCGTCATAAATACCAGCGAACGCACCCATCCCTGCTAACACCTTGCTGCCCTGCGTTGCACGGACAGCATCTTTCATGAGCCGTTTGGCCTCGTCGGATGCGGAAAGATCGACACCACTGGCGGCATACGATGTATGCGATGTATGTACCTCTACTGTCCCATCGTGTATCTCCGCACCTTTCACATACTCGTAGGCATTTTTGAAGAGAAGTAGGCCATCGCCTTGCCCGTGAGCGTTCCCTCTACGAAGTGGGTGCTGGAGAGCATTGACATAGCGTTCGGGGTGTGGCATCAACCCCAACACGTTGCCGCGAGTATTGCAGACTCCTGCGACATTGCCCACTGAACCGTTCGGATTCGCTGGATAAAGCACATCATTCTCGCTACCTGTAACATAAGTAAGTGCTACCTGCCGTGTGGCCTGAAGATAGGCGATATTGCCACGCGATACAAATTGTCCCTCACCATGTGCCACAGGTAGCTCGATGAGACGCTCAATGCCGCGTGTGAAAATGCATTGGCTCGCCTGCATCGCGAGCGTCACCCACCGACACTCGAATTGTGCCGACGCATTATCCGTCAACGTCGCCCCTGTACGGGCCTGATTTATCACGCCCTGATTTATTCCGTCCTCGTCCTCTCCTCCAGGCAACAGACCGGCTTTGACAAGCACCTGAAAACCATTGCAGATGCCAAGCACTGGACGTCCCGCGTCTACAAATTGTTGCAGTTGTCGCCCTAGATGTATCGTCAGGTTCTTTGCTAACAGCGTACCAGCACCAAGATCATCACCGTAGGAGAAACCGCCAGGGATGACGAGAAAGGCATAGTCTAGCAGCGTGTCGGGAGCTTTGAGCAGTTGATTGATATGTACAAGCTCAGTCTCGAAGCCAACAAGACGACATGCGTGCGCCGTTTCTCGATCACAATTGATGCCGGGTGCTCGTAGCACGAGTGCGCGAGGCGTCTTGGTCATGCTCTACTCCCTCCGAATGCTTGCTGCAGGTCTGCTATGCTTAAATTCATTACCTCTTCATCTCCGTCACGCACCTTAAACCATCCTGTGTTCGTGACTGTTCCGATATAGGCGATGTCTGTCACACCGCTAAAGCGCATATGCTTCTCGAATGTGCCCCATTGCTCTGGCGTAATCTCAACCACGAAGCGCGACGCCGACTCGCTGAAGAGCCGTAGCGTATTCATCGTTGTCGGAGATGTATCAAGCGTATCGACAACAGGAATATGTGCTAGCTCAAGTGCCACTCCAAGCTGGCTCGCGATTGCCATTTCTGCTACAGTAACGGCAAGCCCACCCTCTGAGAGATCGTGACAGGCTCGCACCATGCCCCGACGAATAGCTTGCCCAAGCGCATTCATCGTGGTATATGCATGTTCGATGGCAACATGCGGAACGTTTGTCCCAGATGGCAAATCACGCATAATCTCCGCATAATGCGAACCAGCGAGTTCGTTGCGAGTGGTGCCCACGAGATAGAGCAGGTTGTTAGGAGTTTTCAGTGACATGTCGATGGTTTGCGATGCGTCATCGAGAGTCCCAACCGCCGAGATGACCAGTGTTGGAATAACTGGCAGACGTTGCCCATCGGCGCGGTACTCGTTGTTCAGACTATCCTTACCCGAAATGAAGGGCGTTTTGAAGCCAATGGCAGCATCATGGCAACCTTTGACGGCTCGTACCAGTAGCCCCAGTTGTGTCGGATCGTTTGGATTGCCCCAGCAGAAGTTGTCCAGGATGGAAACACGAGTGATATCGCCGCCGACCGCCGTGAGATTACGCAGTGCCTCGTCAACGGCGTTAATTGCCATATGGTAGGGGTCAAGAGTGCCATAGAGTGGGTTGACGCCATTGGAAAGCACAATACCAGCCTGTGATTGTGTAGCGTTTTCAAGCAGAGGTTGTAGGACTGCGGCATCACTCGGTCCTTGTCCCGTTTTGCCCACAAGCGGCTTTAACACAGTAGCTCCCTGCACCTCATGATCGTAGCGACGCACGACCTCCTCTTTCGAGGCAATCGAGGGATGTTGTAACAGGTTTAGCAAGAGTGTCGCGGGCGTCGGCGGTACGATGAAACGTGAACTTGTGTGAGCAGGCGTCAAGGTTACTGGTGTCCAGACCGCCTCTAATGTTCTATCGGGTCGTCCATCATGCAGGAATGCCATGTCAATATTCGCGACTGTCTTACCATCGTAGTTTACGGTCAGGTAGTGGTCATCGGTAAAGGTGCCGAGAATACTTGCCTCGACCTCTTCAATGGTGCATATTTCCAGAAGGGCAGCGAGATGTTGTTGAGGTACGGCAAGGACCATGCGTTCCTGTGCTTCGGAGAGCCAGATTTCCCACGGAGCCAGTCCCTGATATTTGAGTGGCGCATCTTTCAGTTCTACGCACACACCTGTCTCGGCTCCCATCTCACCAATCGCGGAGGAGAAGCCTCCTGCCCCGCAATCGGTAATGGCATGATACAGCTTACGGTCTCGCGCCTGCACAATGACATCCGCGACCTTCTTTTCCGTGATCGGCGCGCCAATCTGCACTGCCGTTCCCGCCTGTGCATTGATTTCAACGCTCATTTCGCCCGAAGAGAAGGTTGCACCGTGTACACCGTCACGTCCGGTGCGTCCACCGAGAACGACGACGCGATCACCCGGCTCAACCCTGCTTGGATGACTGCCATGAGGCAAGATGCCGAGGCAACCACAGAAAACGAGCGGATTATACACATAACCAAGGTGATATAAAATAGCACCGTTGACGGTGGGAATGCCCATCTTATTGCCATAATCGCGCACACCATCGACAACCCCTGTTGCGATACGACGTGGTGCCAGTACGCCCACAGGCAGTGTCTCTACAGGTGTATCGAGCGGACCGAAGCAGAGAATATCGGTGCAGGCGATAGGCTGTGCCGAGACGCCCATTACATCGCGAATCACGCCACCAACGCCAGTATTCGCGCCACCAAATGGCTCGATTGCCGATGGATGGTTGTGAGTCTCAACTTTGAAGGCGATATCATGCGTGTCTGTGAAGCGCACAATACCTGCGTTATCCTTGAACGCCGAGACGAGCCATGCTGGTCGCACCTCTTCAGTAGCACGCATGAGATAGTGTTTGAGCAAGCCATGGATAGTTTCTTGCTCTATAATAGCACCCTCGACATCCTGTTCGCGATACTCAATGATGGCCTTGAATGTCTTGTGTGAACAATGCTCTGACCACGTTTGCGCCAACGTTTCTAGCTCTACGTCGCTCGGTTCACGTCCCTGCTCTCTATAATGCTGCTGAATAGCGTGCAGTTCATCAAGGTTCAACGAGAGCAAGCCAGCCTTGCTGAACGCTAGTAGTTGCTCATCATTCATTGCTAAGAATGAAACTTCTGTGCCTAGCGACTCGAAGGACAAGTTAGGTTGGGAGGACGAGTTAGATGGTTGGGAGGACAGGGTAGACAGTTCGGGGGACGGGCGACCACAAGGGATCGCCCCTACTATATCCGAAGCTACCGCTTCTTCGTCGCGTATAGTAGGGGCGATCCCTTGTGGTCGCCCGTTGGGAAGAATGGAATGTCCGTTGGGAAGAATGGAATGCTCGTTGGGAAGAATGGAATGTCCGTTGGGAAGAATGGAATGCTCGTTGGGAAGAATGGAATGTCCGTTGGGAAGAATGGAATGTCCGTTGGGAAGAATGGAATGCTCGTTGGGAAGAATGGAATGCTCGTTGGGAAGAATGGAATGCTCGTTGCTAATTTCGGTTTGATGGGCGGCGCGAAATTCATACTGTTGGATGACCGGATTGTAGAGCAGTCCTTCAGCGATAGTGCGAGCGTCCTTTTCGCTCAAGCGACTATCGAGAAAATAGCGTTTGCCCGTCTCAACGTGTGTGATTGTGGAAATACCGAGCATGTGTGCGCCTGCTATGACGCTTTCTGCTAACGTGTCGGTGACGCCCGTATGAAAGAACACATCGACGATATGATGAGGAGTATCGGTGTGTGGGCCGTCCACTACAAACGCCTCTTGAATCATCGCATCGACGAGCAATTGCGTCGTAAGTCGGTCTTGTTGTGAAGAGTCAAGAACACCTGAAAGGCGGTACAGGAATGCAGTGCGGATACTCAATGGTGTGTCAGAGAGGGAGGCAAGCGACGGAAGCCCATGCGTTGATAGTTGTAATATTTCATGAGTAAGTCTATGAGCCTGCACATCATGCCGCTCCGAGACTGCTCGAACCTCAATATAGTGTAACGTCACGTTCCTTTTCCTGGATTAGCTAGCACAAAAAAAGCAATAAAGATAGCAGTGTTTTACACGTTGTCTTGTGGGACGTGTTCATTGTAACACTTATGTTATGAATGTAGCAAATTTTACTGAGTACAATAATTCCGCGATTGTTTCTAGGAGAACATCTTGTGGGCACGGTTTTGTCAAATATGCATGGGCACCCAGTGCAAGTGCATGCTGTTTGTGCTTGTCGGAGGTACGCGAGGTAAGCATGATAACCTTGACATCCATCAACTCAGGGTAGATATGTATGATGTTGAGCAAATCATAGCCATTCAAGTTCGGCATTTCCATGTCTAACAGAAATACATCCGGTGGATTCTGCGTGAGTTTATCCAGTGCTACTAATCCATCGCTGGCTTCAGCCGTTTTGTAATTAGCATGTGTCAGCGTTTGTACCAGCGATTTGCGGAAGAGCGTTGAATCATCCGCGATAAGAATGAGATGTTGTGTCTTTTGCTCCTTCAAATCCTCTTCAACGTCCGGTATCATATGGTGGCGTACCTTTGTGTAGTGCTTGAGCAACTCTGGAATGTCAAGCAGGAGTAAGATATGACCCTTACCATCAAGGACGGTGCCAGCAATGCCGGGACGCTGTAAGTGATATTGAAGCGGCTTGACAACAACTTCGACATCACTTATGATCTCGTCTACAACGATGCCCGCTAGCAAGCGTGATTGTCCTTGGGGCAGTACGACCACAGGTGTACTCTCACTTTGAGACTCTGGATCCGACGGAAAATCCAGGAGCTTATAGAGTCGGTAGATAATATCCAGCCGCTCATATTGCACATCGCTGACACGTTGCACTTGCGAGAAGGACAATACCACCTGTTGCTGACCAACACGCACCAGGAGGCCACGCACCGTTCCCTGTGAACGGGGAAAGCGTAGGAAGAAACTGACCCCCCCCTTGTTATTGCGGCGCAACTCAACCGAGCCACCAAGTTGCTGCATAGAGGCATGTATAGCGTTTAATGCACCACCTTGAACGGCCATCGAAAAACCTAGTTCAAGTGTGACCTCATTTCCCAGTGCCTGAGCATGAAGCCAGACACGATACGGATCGTTCGTCGTTTCCTCATCAATAGTGACAATATCGGTCAAACAGGTATGAAGCAGACGTAGTAACGGTGATGCGAGCGTATCGAGAATGTCCTGGTCAATCTCTGTTGTCTCACCAACGACCTCGAAGTACGGTTCCAACATACTTTTGTCGAGCACGCTTTGTAGGCGTGGCAGAAGAATACTGAGCGGTGTCAAACGTAGGAGATGCAGATGATTATGTACTGAGGTGGCCTGCTGTACATACTGCTGTGTTACTTGATGCAGATGACTATACACGCTACGTACATGAGCAGAAGCTAGCGTTACTTCAGCAGTCGCATCGCTTAATGCTCGTACCTTGCTATCTGGTTCGCTGAAGCGCTCAAGTTCCAGCTCATCCCAACCCGCTGCCATATTGTTTTTCTGTAAATGAGAGCGTAGTCTTTGTTTCCGCGCATATGTGGTATCCTTGTACGCTCCTGCATCTTTCAATATGCGCTCGACAAGCGAGGATGCTGGCATATTGTTCTCTTGATGTGATGATGGTCGAATTGGCATTGCCACGGCTAACAGGGAACTTTCGAGTTGCTGTAGACGAAGATGAGCTTCGTGTAACTTACTTAGCGCAATCGTTACTTGTACCTGCGCGTCTTCCAGAGGTTGCCGTATTTCTGCAAGTTGCTCCGCATTTCCCAGTAGTCGCTCGAAACGCTGCGTGTCAATGTGAATACTCGGTGGCAAGAGTGATAGAGATTGTGCATCTTGCTCATCTTGCTCATCTTGCTCCGCCAAACGGGAGCCAGGCGTGTTTTCTCCCCCGTTCATTGCGATAATATGGTCTGCTAATGATGCTGTTACGGACCCCGTTGCTTGTGGAAACTCAGCAGAGAAGGGAAGTTGCTCAAGTTCATTTTCTAATGCACTAAGTGCTGCATTATCTTCTTCACCGTTTGCAAGTAAATCCTGCAGTGTAACCTCTAAGGCTAGCACTGCCTGCACGAGCGCATTCAGTCCTAGCAGTGGTAAGAGTTTGCCATTATGAATCTGCGTGACGATGACTTCGATATGGTGTGCAATCGCGGCCATCGCATGGCACTCCATCGCTCCAGATGTGCCACGAACCTTGTGGGCAATACGACTTAACACAGTAAAGCGCGACATATCTAATGTCGTGTCACTCTGCTCTAATTGACTGAGCGCACGCTTCATATACGCGATGTCTTCGTCCATTTCAGCGGCAAAGAGAAACAACATGTCCTCGTCAGAAAATTCTGCATCATGCGTATGCGGAGACGACGACAAAATAGACCCGATAGCGTTTATTTTTAGTGCGTCCAGCGAATTGAATGCATCGAGAATAGCCTGATCTTCGGCAGAGAGTTGCGTTTGTGTATCATCACCCTTAAACTGAGAGAGGTCTTCAGACATAACGTGCTTTCCTCTCTATCCGCTGCACAATATCTTTGAAAAGCAATGGCATATCGAGTACCAATGCTCTCTTTTGCGTGTTAGCCCCAGCTTCCCACGTACCAACAACTCCTTGCAGTGAAACCTCTTCGCTGTCAGTTGTGTATGATGGAGGAAATGTCATGATTTGTGCCGCATCGACAATTGTCGGAATTTCGTTGATAGCCAATACACAGAACGCAAGCGATATTCCTTCATGTTGGACAATCAATGTCATACGCTCTTGTAGTGATGGAAGTACTTCCCGCTTGATATAGGCACAGAGATCAATGGCCGCGATTGTTTCGCCACGCCATGAGAGAATACCGATCATCCAGGGTGGTACATCTGGTAGACGTGTGATGTACTGCGAAACAGGCAATATTTCTCTGATAACGGTAAACGGAAGTAGACAACTTGCTCCCTCTCTAAGAGAGCAGGTAACACAGGTGAGAGTACTATCAGAGAATGAGGTGACGGACGTGTAGTCTTGCATGGGATGTGCTGAACGCGAGGCTAGACTTTTGGCATGATCCCAGAATTCATCATTGCTCAATTGCTCCAAATACTCCGCGTATTCATAGGGAGAGAGAAGATGTTGGGTTGCGTCTTCATTCATCATGCTACCTCGATCACTTCATCTCAAATGACACTAATTCGTTGTTGCAGGAACATTGAGTTGCTCTTGAATGATAGCAACAAGCTCTTGCGTCTTGAATGGCTTGGTAATATAGTCTTTGGCTCCCGCAAGCCGACCTTTGAGTCGGTCGATTACGCCGTCGCGCCGTGATAACATTACGATGATGGTGTTGTTGAACATGGGCTTTGCCTTTAAGCGGCGTGCCACTTCGTAACCATCCATTTTGGGCAATCCAATATCCAGTAAGACAAGATCAGGAACACGTGCCTCCGCGTCGTTTGTGATCCAGCGCATGGCCTCGACACCATCCGTAAAACTGCGAACGTCGAACTCTTCCCGTCTCAGACATGTCTCAATAATTTTACGCACAGTCGGCGAATCGTCTATCACCATAATAAATTTGCTCATTACCTGTTTCCTTCTCGTCTGTTCCACACAAGATTACTCCAATTGTACCCGCATCAGGTAGTCACTTACAGGGTGCCCTTGTCCTCACACACAACTTTCTTCTGATAGCAAAATGTAACAAATAACTGTACAAGGCTTGCATAAAGTCCATTGATACATTTCAATCCTAAGCCAGGATAAAATATGGATCAATAGACATTTCTTGTATTCGTAGTTTGCGCTTGCACTATAGACCGATAGATGAGCTACGTGTTACTGATGTTACCATACATATAGAGAACATTGCAACACTTTGTGACAAACATATGTCCTGTTATGTACGAGGGAGTTCTTTCAGGAACTTATCAAGCGTTCTTGTACGATATTGCCGCGTAAAATCGACAATATTTGAGTGATCGCTTGTAGGCTGCTGCTGGAGTTCTCCCTGTACCAAACGCCGCAGTAATACCACATCCTCACTCCATGCGACATTAAGCATAATCTCTGGTACGTTTTCCTCGATATGATGTGCGTCCAGTCGGCGTAGCCACAACGTAAAAAGCCGTTCTAACCACTCCTGCCGCTTTTCAGGTGTCAGTAGCGGCATAAGGGCCGACGTTTCAAATAGGATGTTGCTACTAGCTTCGCTTAGTAGCGTCTCTAAAATAGGCATAATATCGTCTATGGCTTTATCGAACATACGGGTAAGCTGCTCGTCGCGTTCCGCAAGTCGCTCGTCGAGTACAATAGCATACATGTCCATCGCTCCATGATAGTCGTGATTTTCTGCACGTACCTCCGCCTCGTCTAAGAGCGAATTCAAATCGCTTGCCAATACCGACAGTGGCTCACCCTGCTGTAGACGTGCGAGATAGCCAGCGATGCGTTGCAGACATGCCACACGGTCAAGGGCAGGCGAAACAGGATGAAGCGTTGTTAGTTCTTCACCACTAAAATCCCAATCCTCATTGATATCACTCCCTGCCGCATCGTCAGCTTCTTCTGCCTTTCCTGCATGTGACAATGGAGAAGGACCAGGCACTTCTCTGTCCATGAGCATTGCAATCTCTGTTTGTAACAACGGGTAGCGCGTCACAAGTTCCCGTATGAGTAGTAGTAGATGTTCTTTACTTGCACCTCGCAAACGGTCTTCTAGCTCTTGCTCCATCATAGCGTCCTTTTGCATGAAATCATCTTTACAAGTTTTTATCCTACCACAAAAATATGGCAACGTGTGTTCGAGTTGGTACCAGGGTGATTTAAAAGTCGTTGAAGTTGTTCGCATGACAGGGCGGCAGTATAGTAGTGACAGCTATTGATTTGTGTCATTCCATAGCTTATACTCCTATCATCCATTCAGGATGAACATCCTTTTACCAGGAAACTTTCAAAGCGTATAAAGAGGAGCTGAGAAGATGATTACACGTGTACTTGGAACGCACGGTCCTGAAGTATCGGCCATTGGTCTGGGCTGTTCAGGCATGTCTGACGCATCCGGGTCAGCAAATGAGACTGAAAGCATCGCAACGATCCATGACGCACTCGATAGTGGTATTACTCTGATTGACACAGCCGATTTCTACGGTATGGGACATAACGAGATGCTGCTACGCGATGCACTACGTGGACGGGCGCGTGAGCAGGTCATTATCAGTGACAAGTTCGGGGGGTTGCGCGACCCTAAGGGCAGCTTTACTGGCAGCGATGGCCGTCCTGCCTCTGTAAAGAACTTTCTTGCCTACACTCTGCGCCGACTTGGTACCGACTACGTTGACATCTATCGTCTCGCACGCCTTGATCCTAACGTGCCCATTGAAGATACCATTGGTGCTATGGCGGACATGGTAAAGGCTGGGTACGTTCGTTATATTGGCCTCTCCGAGGTGGGGTCCGATACACTACAGCGTGCACAGGCCGTGCATCCCATTTGCGACGTACAACTCGAGTACTCGCTGCTCTCGCGCGATATCGAGGAAGACATTCTCCCCACATGCCGCAAGTTTGGCATCGGTATCACGGCTTATGCTGTCCTGTCACACGGCCTTCTTAGTGGACAATGGTCGAAAGATCGCTCACATGCCCCTGCTGATTTCCGCAGTTTCAGTCCTCGCTTCAACGGAGCTAACCTCGATCTCAACCTTACTCTTGTTGAGGCATTGCGCTCGATTGCAGAGGTAAAGGATGCCGCTGTCTCACAGATTGCCATTGCCTGGGTGCTTACGCGTGGACAGGATATTGTGCCGCTGATCGGAGCACGTCGGCGCGAGAGCCTCATTGAGTCCTTAAAGGCTCTTGACCTGACATTGACAGCCGATGACCTGGCCCAGATCGAGCAGGCTATCCCAGCAGGAGCAGCCGCGGGCGAACGCTACCCCACGCCACTGATGGCTCTACTCGATAGTGAACGAGGCCGAGAGCAGAACCGATGACCGACGAAACACTCACTCGCGAACGTATTCTCGAAGCGGCGGAGGCGGTACTCCGCCGTTTCGGGCCTGCCAAAACGACCGTTGTCGATGTTGCCCGTGCCCTTGGTGTGAGCCACGGCAGCATCTACCGGCACTTCCCAAGCAAAGCGGCACTACACGATGCCGTTGCCGAACACTGGCTGACCGAAAAGTTAGTGCCGCTTACCACGATAGCGAACGAGGATGGACCGGCACCGGAGCGTCTGCGGCACTGGCTCAATCTTTTGTGTTCTATGCAACGAAAGTATGCGCTTGACGACCCGGAGTTATTCGCGACGTACAGGGAGCTTGCTGGCGAGGCAAGGGACGTAGTAAGGGCACACGTCGATTCCCTCGCCGAGCAAATCACACATATCATTATCGACGGGGTCGCCCAGGGTGAGTTTGTCACCGAGAATCCCTTCGTTTCTGGTCGAGCGGTGCTTACCGCAACAATCCGCTTCCACGATCCGGCCCACGCCACCGAGTGGTCTGATCCTGACATCGATGCCGTGTTCGACGGCGTCTGGTCCCTGATTCTGGTCGGCCTTCGTCCGCGCACCATTCCGCAAGAATGAGCGGGGCAGGCGATGAGAGCTTCCAGATATTGAGATCGCTCAAGGCGGCATCGGTCGGCAGCTAGTCCTCTAGCCATTTATCCTCTTTCCTATGCCGAGTTTCTGTTCCAATCATGGGCAAACCCCTAGTATGTTTTTTGAAAACGGAACGTTGGGAGCATGATGTATAATAAATAGGTTAATAATGTGTATCCATTTCTCTCGCTATGAGAAAGGCACCATTGATGTTGCAGGACACAGTGCTTCGTTCGCTCAAATCGCTTCTGCCGCCAGGACAAATATTTACCGACCAGACGGCACTGCTGGTGTATGAGGTCGATGCCGGTATGGACAAGGGGCGGCCCGAAGCGGTGGTGTTTCCTCGTTCAGCAGATGAGGTGGTGCGTATTGTACAATGGGCCACTATGCATAACGTACCACTTGTCGCGCGTGGTGCTGGTACAGGTCTGTCCGGTGGGGCCGTGGCTGATCGCGGTGGCATCATTGTTGAGTTCGCAAAGATGAACCATATCCTTGCTATTGATGCGTTGGGACGAAGCGTCATTACCGAACCAGCAGTCATCAATTTGCAACTGGATGAACAGGCAAAACTGTATGGCCTTTATTTTCCACCTGATCCGGCGAGCCAGCGTGCCTCGACGATTGGTGGTAATGTCTCGGAAAATTCTGGTGGACCGCATTGCTTTAAGTACGGCGTGACGACGAACTATATTATTGGCCTCGATGTTGTATTAGCCGATGGGCGACAGATCCGTGTTGGCGGCTCTGCTTTAGACTACCCGGAGTACGACCTGTGTGGACTCATCACGGGTAGCGAGGGTACGCTGGCACTTATCACCTCTATCACCGCACGCCTGTTACGCAACCCTCCTGGCATTAGAACGATGCTGGCAATCTTCGATAGCGTCGAGCAAGCGGCAGATGCGGTTTCAGCTATTATCGCCGCTGGACTGATTCCCGCGACAATGGAGATGATGGATCAGAAAATCACTAACATTGCTGAACCATTCGCGCATGCAGGCTTACCGCTCGATGCAGCCGCAATTCTTATCATTGAGGTCGATGGCTATCCCTCTGGTCTCGACGCACAGAGCGACGAAATTGAACAACTACTCACGTCACAAGGCGTACGCGAGATACGCATTGCACGCAACGAAGACGAACGCTACAAAATTTGGCTTGCTCGTAAGAGTGTTGCCGGTGCTATTTCACGCCTGACACCTGCCTACTACACAGTCGATATCACGGTACCACGAAGTCGCCTGCGTGAAATCCTGGCGAAGGTTGACCCCATTTGCGAAAAATATGTGTTGCGGGTAGGGCACTTGATGCATGCAGGCGATGGCAATTTGCATCCAATGATTCTTATTCCAGACCCTCGTGACCCAGAATTGATGCGGCGTGTTCATGCAGCAAGCCGTGAGATGGTCATGTGCTGTGTCGAGATGAATGGTAGCCTGACTGGAGAACACGGCGTTGGCATCGAAAAACGCGAATATATGACGCTCATGCACACGCCATCTGAATTGCTGGCAATGTGGGATGTCAAACAAGCCTTCGACCCTGACGGTATTTTGAACCCAGGCAAGGTTTTTCCAACATCACAAGATGGTACCGCACCATTTGCAGGTGCCGTGCAAACAAAGCATAAAATCTCGCCTGCTGCCAACCTGCCAGGAGCAATCTTTGCCCCGGAAACAGCAGAAGAGGCGACCCAGGGTCTCTTGGCACTGTCACATGCACAACGACGAGTACGTATCAGTAACGCTACATCAGCACTGAAAGAGACAACGACGCAGCTAACGACCAATGCAATGCGGAGTATTAAGGTATATGCACCGGAAGACCTGTACATTACAGTTGGAGCAGGCACACCTCTTGCTGAGGTACAAGCATTTCTCGCTAACGCAGGAAAATACCTGCCACTTGCCTCACCCTGGTCCGATGCTACAATTGGTGGCCTTGTCGCTACCAACAGCAACGCGCCTCTTCGTATGCGCTACGGCTCGATACGTGATCTTGTCCTGTCTACAACGGTTGCTCTGGCCGACGGACGTGTAATTCGGACGGGCCGCCCCATTGTCAAGAATGTGGCGGGCTACGATCTGACAAAGGTGTTCATCGGCTCACAGGGCACATTAGGACTGATTACTGATGTTACCCTCAAGTTTTTCGCACAACCGCGCATCAGACGTAACCTGTGTATCATGACGCAAACGCTACAACAGGCACTCGACTGTGTACGCCTGGTCCTTCCACTCGCTTTGACCGCATCGTCTGTCATCGTATGCAAAACCGAAGATGGTACACACTCACCCGATACAAGTATGTTGCTCTATACTGCCGAGGGCCTTGCTGAGGATGTGGAGACCGAATTAGAGCAGGTGCGGAAAACGTTGCAGGCACTGGGAGCAAAGGTGAGTGAAGTCGCTATGCCTGCGATTGACATCTGGGCGAGTATGCTAGATATGGGAACGGTTGTTCGCATTGGCGTACCACCGAAAGATTTACCTACGTATATGCAAGAGAATAAATCGCTCTACGACGAAAGGTATAGCGCGGATATGAGTAGCGGCTGTCTCTATGCTGTGAAAGAGACAGGGGCAGAGGCCGAGATACGCGAGTGGATAGCGGCTTTACGGCGTCCAGCATTGGCACTACAAGGATATGTGGTTGTGATGCGCCTCGCGGAAGGAATGCAGAATATTGACCGTTGGGGCTATCAACCACAGGCACTCGACGTGATGAAGCGACTTAAACGGCGTTGGGACCCTGCTGCTATACTACATGGAGAAGAGAACTCTCTTGACACCATTCTCTAACGGTCGTAAGATGATTTAAGCATTGACTCACCTCCTGCACTCGCTAAGGAGCTATTTGTATGGCGTTTCAAATCTGTATTAAGACGGAAAAATCCTTGCAGCGACTCGCTACTGAAATCCGCGATCTGTTTTCGTTGCCCCCATTTAAAGAAAATGCGTTTTCCGGCGAACCCTACTGTCAGTTCGAGATGTTAGGCATGCTGGTCCTCATTCACTTTGCAGATGAAGAGGACCGCGACCCTGAAGTCATGCACTATCCCTACTGTTTTGACTTACAGATGTCTTTCACCGACCATGAGCTAGATACCGACGATATAGAGTACAACTTGCAACCATATTATGCACAGTTGCTTACCTTTCAGCTAGGGTTGGATACTGCGTACCATGAGAAACAAAAAATAGGTCAGCACTGGCAGGTGCGTTATCACTTTCTACAGAAGAACCCGAAATGGAATAGTGCTATTTTGTATGGTGAGCCGGGTTGGACGCCTGCGGTTCTCGTCACCCAACCTAGCGCATGGCGCACTATGCACCCTGTATTTTAACGTCACTAATGAGCGAGAATAGAACGTATGCCAGAACAAGAAGTTCCCCGACCTCGTATTCCACCAGACAATACGGTACAACTTCCAGAGAGTGCTGAACTGTCCGGTGTCGCCAACATGTCTACCCTTTTTCGTATGATGGCCCATCGCCCTCTGCTGATGCAACAGTCGGCACAGTTGTTAGAGTCGGCGATGCGAACGGGTATAGTGGAGCCGCAGTTAAAAGAGTTGGTCGCCATACGCGTCTCACAGGTCAATGCCTGCTTCTATTGAATGGAGGTTCATACTGCCTTGGCAAGGCAGATCGGCGTAAGTGAGAACCTGCTGGATGCACTGTATCACAGGGACGAGCATCAAGATGTGTTTACCGCACGCGAACTTGTGGCCCTACGGTTCGCTGAGATTATGACGACGAGTGCGCGTGACGTTGACGAGGAGCTATGGGATGAATTACAGTTGCACTTTGATGACGGTGAACTCGTAGAACTGGCAACCGTGATCGGCCTGTTCAACTTTTTCAACCGTTTCGCGGATGCCTTCCAATTATATCCACCACCAACACATACAAAGGAATAAGATATTATGCCCGGCAACGAAGAGAAGTTAGATGCACTCTTGAAGGATTTACACGAACTCACGACCTACCTGCATGGACGCGGCGATAAAACGTTAGCCCTGTCAAAGAAGTTTGAGGAACACGCGCAAGGTGATGCATCAAATAGAGATTTCGACTTGAATCAAGCGAGGATGCTGGATTATCAACACCATTTGTGGCACGAAATTGCCAATATGGTCGATAAAATGCTTAAACAGTATGAATAGCAGGAGGGATGGTGCAATGCGCTAAGCGCATTGCACCATCCCTCCTGCTATTTCTTAATAGTTGCCGTGCTTGGTCTGAGTATAGCGGTCGGACAACTCTACCTTTGTGCGGTTGTAGAGTTCGCGTCCCTGCACCATGGCAGCGTTCGCACGCGCACGCACATCATTGTTTAGTGAGCCAGAACGCAGCATAATACCACGCTCCTCTAGTTGTGCGCGCGTGGCCTCACCAGACTGAGGGGCAAATACTAATGCTACGGCTGCACCAATGCCCATACCGAGCAGTAATCCAAAGAGAAATTTCATCGTTACAACTCCTTACATAGTTTATTGAGTGGAATATGCGATAGTGCTTCTCGCCATCACCATACATATAAATTGGTCGAGAACAAAAAACGGTATTAACGTACAGCTTTGTCCAACAATTGCTCAACGGTAGTGAGTAGGGCTTCAAGCTCAAAGGGCTTTTGTAACAGGTGTACACCATGATAATATTGCGGTTGCTCCTGTATCGACTTCGATACCTCTTCAGCCTCCAGGACCGCCGCAGTGTAAATAATCACAGGAACGTCGGTGGTGATTTCATCGCCTTTTATTTGTTTCAGAATATCCTGCCCTGATACCGCGCCCAGTTTAAGGTCGAGAATGAGCAGATCAGGGAGCATACGCTTGACACTTGTGAAGGCATCCTTGCCGTCCTGGAGAATCGAGACCTGATAGTCTTCGTCTTCCAGCACTCTACGCATGAGATGCAGTAGCTCGTTTCTGTCGTCAACAACAAGAATTCGTTTTGTCACGTCCCTATCGGTGCTATCTCCTCGCATACCAGTGCCACGTAGCCCACCTTGCGAGAAACACCGCCTCCTGTTTTCCCTTGAGTCGTCGTTGTATGCTGCACTACCTATGCATCGGATAGAACAGCACACTTCACTGCTTGAGTTTCGTCCGTAGTGTATCACGTCACGTACCATCAAACAAGAGCATAGCCGCGCAATTTTCTCATGTTCTCTCAAATAGCACGGTCTTGTGTTCATTAGAGGATACAAACCTATCTGGAAGTAAGCAAAAATGTGGGTAATGTGTCTATACACGTAGCTGTCAAGCGTTACGTCGATTCAGTAACGCTTGACAGCTTATGATATAGTATGAGTGTGCTAGCTGACTATGTTGGCATGATACCCAAGTGATCGCGTAGCTCAGTGGTAGAGCAACGCACTTTTAATGCGATGGTCGTGGGTTCGACTCCCACCGCGGTCATTTTACAATTCATAATCCTTCGCCCACCGTACATTCTTCTCCTGACTATTTTTCGTCGGTATAAGACGCAAATTCATTTGCGTCACACCCGCATGGTCAATAGGTATCAAATATATTCCTCTATTTTCAGGACAGAATACTGCAAAGTAGTCTATCTGACCTCTATAGTTTTTCCATCCCTTATTCTTCATTGTATGATTATAGCTGCTTGCTGTTGCGAATTTAATCACAGTCTTTGCCTCATCCATCCAGCCTGTTTTACACTGGATGCGATAAAAGTTCCCGTCTGCATCTTCCATTACTAAGTCATATCGTAGGTTATCACCAAACGGTGTTAGAACACCATAGCCAACCTCTACCAGCTTTGCCATGATGATAGCCTCGCTGCGTTCCCCAATTGCTTTGTGGTTTTGTTTTGGTTTCAAAGGCTCCATAGAGGGTCGGCTCAAACATCCGTTCTAGCAAACAACCTCTATGTTGTCCCCTTGACAACGAGGACTTCTCACAGACAGAGTAGAAGTATTCAAATCTCTCTCACTCTGACTGTAAGGAGCCATTTTC
>JAABUX010002502.1_pt1 | contig 25855 bp, 19 predicted proteins | sample 5561851 | NCBI WGS metagenome assembly JAABUX01 (sample SAMN10711883, study PRJNA513361) | rock metagenome | isolation source: Antarctica rocks | place: Antarctica: Victoria Land, Richard Nunatak red sandstone | collected 2016-01-03 | reverse complement strand
AGCCAGCGCTGGGACTGCTGATACACCGCCGCCCAGGGCGGAAAGTCGTTCGGCATGGCACGCCAGGCGATGCCGTAGCGGATCACGTAACGCAGGGCGTTAAACAACTCCCGCATGGCGTGATCGCGTTGCGGAGCCGTCTCCGTCATCAAAGTCGAATACGGGACAACCAGCGACCATTCCTCGTCGCTGACGTCAGATGGATAAGGCTTACGGCGTGGTGGGGAACACATCCATCTCTATTAAACCCAAACGTCTCAAAAGTGCATAACACCCTCTAGATGTCCTGGTTCTGCGGCAGGATCACGAGGTCGCGGATCGTCACGTTGGGCGGCCGCGTGAGCATGAAGAAGACGGCGTCGGCGACGTCCTCCGAGCGCAGGCCTGCCCGGCTGGCGACCTTGGCCTTGATCGCGGCAGCGTCGTAATACCCCCTTAGCTCGTTGAGGACGATGCCGGGCGCCACCTCGCCGACCCGGATGCCATGCGGCGCCACCTGACGGCGCACGGCATGCACGAAGGCCTGCACCGCGTGCTTGCTCGCGCTGTAGACCGGTTCGAACTGCAGCGCCTGATGGCCGGCGATGGAGCTGGTGACGATGATGTCGCCGCGGCCCTGCTCGATCATGCCGGGAAGCACGGCATGCACGGCGCGGAAAACGCCGTTCACGTTGAGGGCGAGCATCTCGTCCCAGCGATCCGGATCGCCTTCCGTGACATGGCCCGGGATGTAGATCCCGGCATTGGCGAGCAGCACGTCGATCCGGCCGAACCGCTCCAGCGTCTGCCGGACCATGCGCTCGACCTCCTCGGGCCGGGTCAGGTCCACCGGCAGCACCAGCGTCTCGGCCGCGCCGAGCTCGACCTGCAGCGCCTGCAGCCGCTCCGTCGAACGGGCCGCGAGCACGACGCCGGCGCCGCGTGCAGCGGCCGAACGCGCGAGGGCACGCCCGATGCCCGAGCTCGCGCCGGTGACGAGCACGATCCTGTCCTTGAAGTCCTGGTCCACGAAGTCTCTCCCAGAGCATGATCACTCGGATCATGCTCTGCTTGACTGAGGAAAGAGCAGCTTTATCAGCTGCCTGGGATCGCGAAGCGATTCCAGTCAGACTGATGCTGCTCTAGTGGCCGACCATCAGCCGCACGATCTCCTCGGGATCGACCTCTCCGACCCGCCTCTCGCCGGCCACGATCCCGCGCCGGAGCACGACGATCCGGTCGCTGACCGCGAACATGTCGGCAAGGTTGTGGGAGATGAAGATCACGCCGATCCCCTTGGTCTTGAGCCCGCGTATCAGCTCCATCACGCGGCGCTGCTCCGGCACGCCTAGCGCCGCCGTGGGTTCGTCCATGATCAGCACGCGCGCGTCCCAGTAGATCGCGCGGCCGATCGCGACTGCCTGGCGCTGTCCCCCGGACAGGGTGCGCACCGGGCGGTCGAGCCGGTGCAGATGCACGTCGAGCACGGCGAGCGCCTTCGCGGCCTCCTCGCGCATGCGGTGGCGGTCGATGCGCGGAAGTCCGAAGAAACGCGTCTTGAGCTCGCGGCCCAGGAAGACGTTGCCGCCGATGTCGAGGTTATCGGCTAGGGCAAGGTCCTGGTAGATCGTCTCGATGCCCTGGGTGCGCGCCGCCTGCGGCCCGTCGAACGTCACCGGCCGGCCGCGATAGCGGATCTCTCCCGCACTGGGCCGGAACACCCCGGAGATGATCTTGGTGAAGGTGGATTTCCCCGCGCCGTTGTCACCGGCCAGCGCCACCACCTCCCCCGGGCGCAGGGTGAAGTCCACGCCTTCCAGCGCATGCACGCCGCCGAAATGCTTGGACAGGCCACGCACTTCCAGCACCGGCGTGTCCGCGTCCACCGGCGTCTCGGCGATCCCGCTACTCATCCTGCCGTCCTCCGCCGAAGCGTCGCTGGCTCTGGTCGACCAGCACCGAGATGATGATGACCATGCCCACCGCGATGAACTGCCAGAACGGCTCGACGTCGAGGAACACGAGGCCATACTGGATCACCGCGATGATCAGCGCGCCGATGATGGTGCCGACGACGGTGCCGGAGCCGCCGAACAGGCTGGCGCCGCCGATGACCACGGCGGCGATGCTGTCGAGCAGCAGCGGTTCTCCTGCCTGCGGGGCGCCGGCGGCGAAGCGTCCGGTGTAGAGGATGCCGTCGATGCCGGCGGTGAAGGCCGACAGCATGTAGAGCAGGACGGTGACGCGGTTCACGTTGACGCCGGCCCGCAGCGTCGCCTGGCGGTTGCCGCCGATCGCGTAGGTGTACTGCCCGAACAGGGTCTCGGACAGCAGGTAGTGCACGACCAGCACCACCACGAGGGCGATGATCACCACCACGGGTATGCCGAGCAGCGTGCCGTTGCCGAGATAGGTCAGCCACGCATTCTCGACCGGGACCGTGGTGCCGCCGGCGATCAGGTAGGCGCTTCCGCGCGCGACGCCGTACATGCCCAGCGTGCCGATGAACGGCGGCACGCGCAGCCGGGCGATGAGCAGCCCGTTGATCCAGCCTGGCACGAGCACCACCATCGTGGCCGCTGCGACGCCGGCGAGCAGCCCGAGCGGCGCGCCCTCGGCCGCACCGACCTGGTTGGCGACGTGCGCAGAGACCACCGCGGCCAGTCCCATCGTGAAGCCGACCGAGAGGTCGATGCCGCCGGAGATGATGACCAGCGTCTGGCCGAGGCCCAGCAGCACCGGCGCCACGGCGAACACCGCGACCGAGCGCAGGTTGAACACGCTGAACACGAAGCTGCCGCCATAGACGATGCGCGACCAGACCTCGAACACCACGAGCAGCAGCAGCAGGAACAGCCACGCGCGTGCGGCCGCCAGGACGGCGAGTATATTGCGCCGCGACCCGCCGCGCTGCTGCGGCGGCGCCACCGCGACGTCCATCACCTTAGCGTCTCCCGTCCGGCATCCTGGTCATTCCGAGTAGAGGTACGGCTTGATCGCCGCATCATCGACGTTAGCCTTGTCGATGATGGTGAAGCCGGTGGCGATGACCGGCGGGATCGACTGTCCGGTCAGGTGGGCGTAGGCGGTCGCGACGCCGAACCAGCCGATCTCCGCCGGATGCTGCGCGATCGCGATGTCCACCAGTCCGCTCTTGAGGTTGCCGACGATCGACTGCGGCGCGTCGAAGGCGACCACCTTGACCTTGCCGGTACTGCCACTTTGCTGGATCCCGTTGCCGGCGCCCATGGCGGCGAACAGGTTGGTGCCGAACACGCCGACCAGGTCGGAGTGGCGCGCCAGTACCGACTGTGCCTGGGATGCTGCCTTGTTGGCGTCGTCGTCGTTGAACTGCGTGCCCAGGACGGTGATGCCTGGGTGCTTTGCCATCTCGGCCTTGAAGCCGGCCTCGCGCTGGTCCGTGGTCGAGACGCCGGCCTCGATGTTGGATACGTAGACCTTGCCGCGGTCGCCGATCGCGCGAGCCAGCGCGCGCGCCGCGATCTCGCCGCCCAGCGTGTTGTTGGAGGCGATGTAGGACAGCGGAAAATCGGCGTTGCCGGTGCCGGTCTGATACACGCCGCTCCCGATATAGGTGTCCACGGTTATCACCGGAACGCCGGACGAGAATGCGTTGCGCAACGGCACGATCAGCTGCGTCTTGTCGGTGGGCGCGATCAGCAGCACGTCCGGACGGCGGGCGAGCACCGCATCCAGCACCGGCACCTGCTGCACCGGGTTGAAGGCGGGCGCTCCCTGGAACACCAGGTTGACGCCGAGTGCCTTGGCCGCCGCCGCCGCACCCCGGTGCATCGTGATGTAGAAGGCATCGGTGGTCAGCCCCGGCACCAGCGCCACCGTGTAGCGCCGGTCTGCCGCCCGCGCGCGCGCCGGTGCGAGGGATGCAACCACCGCTGCCGCACCCATTCCACGAAGGATCGAGCGTCGTTCCATTTTACGTTCCCCGCCGAGTTCAGTGATCGTTATGATCTTGCTGGGCGCCAACCTTGAGGTCGGCGCAATGAATTCACTAGAACATCCGTCCCGCCATGTCACGCCGCCGCCTTCTAGCGAACCGCCGCTTTGCGCCGGCTTTCTCGCGCGACGTGGGGCTTGCCGGGCGCCTCCGGAGCCGCGGGGGCATCATGATAGGCCGGGGCATCGGTGGCCATCGTGACCGGCATGGCAGCGCCCGCCTGCGCCGATGTCGGAGGCGGCGCGTGGTTGCCCTTGAGCCGAGCCATGACATGCTCGACCTTGGCGTCGTCGGGATCGCTCTTCACGACCGTGACGACCTGGCCATCCTTTACGGTCACGTCGAAGCCGGTCAGTCGTGTCGAGGCCACCCCGTTCACGATGTTGACCAGCACGCAGGCATACTCACCATCATGCCAATTGGCGCCGACCTCGATCCGCGCGCTGAAGCCACCGCAGAGCGGCGCGTCGGGAAAGTAGCTGCCCAGGTCGCCACGCACCTGCCGTGAGGTCGGTACGAAGATCCGGTCGCCACGATGCCTGTCGATCAGGCCGACATAGAGCGAGCCCGCCAGGCCGGCGCCGGGCAGGAACGCCCAGCCCCTGATCCTGAAGATGCGGCTCGGCAGTTGCACCGGCTCGATATCTTCCGCATCGGCCTCGCAGATAGAGTCGATGTGGTGCTTCAGCGACTGCTCGGGACGCCAGTCATGGTCCTTGACCGGCAGGCGCGAGAGTGCGGTGTCGTGGTCCTCGCCGGTCTGCTGCGCGACGCGATAGAAGGCGCGGATGATCGCCTGGTTCGAGGGCAACGCCAGCCTGGCGTCCGTCACCTGGCCATCCTTGATCTCGACATCCAGCGAGGTCAGGCAGAACGCCGCCCGATCGCCGAAGCTGTTGATGATGGCGACCCGATAGCGGCCCTCGCACCACTTGCCGCGCAGCGCGATCTGACCGGTGAACCCCGAGCAGCGGGGCGCGCCGGAGAACTTCGCCATGATGTCGTCGCGTATGTCCCGCGACGCCGGAAAGAAGATGACCGGCCCTTCCTCGTCTCCGACCAGGGCGAGGGAGACCTGGCCGCCGACGCGGATATTCGGCACGAAGGTCCAGCCGCTGACCTGCAGGTCCGGCACCGGCCTGAAACCCTTCTTGTCTAGCATCTCGGGCGTAAGGCCGCACACGGAGTCGATATAGACTTCCGATCCCTGGATGTGGCTCCAGTCCTGGATGTTCGAGGGCAGCTCCAGGCGGATGGTGGAGCGGCGGCTGGGATCGAAGATATGCCGGGGCAGCGCCAGGTTCTTCCAGCTCGGATGCGGCAGCAGATGCACCTGTCCGGCATCCAGCCCGAGTCCGACATCGCCCAGCGAGCGGGCCGGCGTCACCGAACGGTAGATTTCCAGCAGCGATGCGGCGTAGCCACGGTAATTGGTCCAGAGATGCGGCCCGATGTTGGCGTGGATCGCCCGCCGCGTCGCCGGGCTGGCACGCAGCAGCTCCAGATGATCGAGCACCGCGCTGGCATCGCCGACGTCGACCTTGTAGCCGTTCACGCCGTGCACGACGCGGTCGCCGAAAGCGCCGATGTCGCTGACGATCGGGATCAGCCCGCCCTGCCAGACCTCGGACAGCGAGATGCAATAGGTCTCCGGCCAGATCGACAGGTGCAGCGCCACGTCGGCATGCGCGATCGAGGTCAGGTCGCCGGGCGAGTAGCGGCCGTGATAGATCACGTTGGGCTTGTTCCAGCGTGCGAACACCTCGGCATATTGCGGCTCGGCGTTGCCGAGCAGGTGGAAGCGGAACAGCTGCGGGTTCGCCTCTTCGATGAGGGCCATGACGACATCGGCACCCTTCGAGCGCAGGAAGTTGCCGACCACGGCGATCACCAGCGGCGTGTCGTCCGGCCGCACCGGTGAAGGCGTGTCGATCACCGTGCTGTTGGGCATCGGGATGCCCAGCACCGCGCGGCGCCGCTTGCCCAGCTCCGGGTAGATCCTCATGGTCAGCGCTTCGGAATACGCCGTGCCGAACAGGAAGACATCGATCGAGCGGATCACCTCGACCATGAAGGCGCGACGGGTCTGCTGTGCGCCGGCGGGGACGTTTTCCGCGATGCGCAGGCAGATGTCGCAGGCGCTGATCGACTTGTTGCCGATGTCGCAGAACACCTGTTCATGGTTGAGCAGGTTGTAGCGCGAGCAGACCAGGAAGAAGTCGTGCGCCGAGAACACGGTGCCGACGCCGGCCGCCTTCGCGATGATCGGCAGCGACGCGGTGTGGTGGCCGAGATGCTGGAAATGCACCAGGTCGAAGCCGTACAGGCCGATCACGTTGGAGAACGCGACTTCCTCGGGCGCGTCGGTCAGGCTGTCGAGCCAGCCGATGTCGTGCATGTCGAAGCGTTCCAGCACCACGCCCTTGTCGTCCATCAGGTGGCACTGGCCGTCGCGGCGAAGCCAGAAGAATATCTCCGCCTCCCGCTCAAACATCGCCGACAGCGTCTGCTGATAGACCTCGACCCCGCCCCACTCGTTGCGATGGATCGTCGAATGGGTGCACATCAGCACGCGCAGCCTGCGGTTGGCCGCGATGGCGAGAAGCGGCGCGCGCCGGATCTCAAAGCCCGCTTTGGTGATGTCGCGGATCTGCTGCAGGCGGTGGGTGTAGAGCTGCGCCGAAGCCACCTGCTCCTGCGTCCGCAGCGCACGTTCCGCCCGCAGCGACGGGCTCTGCAGAAGCTCGCGAATGCCAGCGACCAAGCCGGCACCGTCGCGCACGACATCGACGCCGCGCATGGCATCGAAATGCGAGGCATCCATCGCATCGCCGCATTCCACCACCTGCGCCGTCCCGCTCAGGCCGAGCTCGTACAACCGCGGTCCGGGTGCCGTCGCCTGGCCGACATCGCCGTGGCTGGCGTAGTCGCGGAACATGGTGATGGTGACACGGCTGGCATTGGCGAAGTCGATGAAGGACTCGTGGCTGATCGGCCACTGGATCGCCAGGCGGGCCAGATCGGACGGCAGCGGCGGCAGGTATTCGTTGGTCGGGCAGACCAGCTTGAGTCGCGCATCGGGAAAAGCGTTCATCACCCTTCGCAGGTTCTGGATCCGGTTCGGCCACATCGTACCGGCGAAGAAGATGTCGTAGTCTAGCTCTGCATCCTGCTTGACAGGGCGGAGATGGAACCGGGTGCTCGCTGCGAGCGGCAGGTAGTGGCCCTTGCCGCCATAGGCGCCGGCACAGGCCGGGTCGTTGGTGAAGATATGGTCGAACATGTCCATGTTCTGGACGTTGTAGTCCAGCATGAACGGGTCCTCGAACAGCCACATGACGACCGTCCTGAACGAGCTTCGCACCCGGCGCAGCAGCCCTTCATGCAGCCTCTGGCCATCGATGCAGATCAGCACCTCGTGCATGCCGCTGGCGGCGATCGGCACCAGCGAGCGGTTGTCGGCCAGCACGACGTTCTCCGTACCGAACAGGTGCCTGGCCGCATCCAGGACTGCCAGGGTGAGGTAGGAGTTCGGATTGTGCGTGAAGTTCGTGTTGTAGATGAGGGTCATGCCAATCCTCTCGCCTTGAGCGTGTCGACCACGTGTCGGGCCCGATGTGCGTACGTATGCTCCGACAGGGCCCGCTTCTGCGCGAGCTCGGCGGTCTTCAGGCCCCTTTCGTCCTCCGGCAGGTAATGTTCCAGGAGGCTGTCGAACTCGACTTGGTTGGAGAAGGAGGGGACCTCGTCCCGGGTGAAGTAGCGGCGCAGCTCGTAGGTGTCCTCGTGGAAGAACTGCACCGTTCCCGCCAGCGCTGTCTCGAAGGTGCGTGGCCCGGGCGAGGACGGCGTGATCATGTAGCGGCGATTCTCGAAGTGCAGGCTGCGCCCCAGGTTGAGCACGATCCTGGATTTCTGGTAGAGCTCGATGAGCTGCGCCTTGTCGATGCGCCGATCGGAGAAGCCGTGGCCGAACTTGCCCCAGCCCGGCCCGATGAAGCAGAGATTGAGGCCGAACATGCTGGAGCGCAGATCCTCCACCACTTCCTGCCGGCTGGTGAAGGCGACGCCGCAGAACATCACGTCGATGGTCTTCTCGCGATCCGCGTCGATCGGCATGTAGTGGCGCTTGTGGCAGCCGGCGAGCGGCAGGTGGAACGCGTGCGGGTGGGTGTAGAAATTCACCCCCCAGTGGTCGCACGAGAAGATCGCGTCGAAGTCATGCTCGATGCGGTAGCTGGCGTCCTGCTCGTAGGGATCTTCCGTCGCCCAGAATACGGTGACCTTGCCGAGCCGGCGCGCCTCCCGGCTCACCTCGCCGAAATAGGTGCTTTCCGGAAGATACGACCCGATGCCGATCACGATATCCGGCTGCATCCGTGCCACCACGTTCGCGGCGCCGCTGATGTTGGCGGACATGACGTTGTCCTCGCCGAGATACTCGATCCAGCCATCCATGATCGAGTTGCGGACTTGTGCGTTCGCCTGTGACTCGTATCGGCCGCCGCTGCAGATCAGCACCTTCGTCAAATCGTTCATCCTTCCTGGTGATCGGGGATAGCCATCATCGCGGCGTTCCACTCTCGGTCAGCAACGCTTTCCATCGTTTCACGTAATGTTCGTAGCCCTCCGGCGCTACGAAGAACCAGTGCCGCCAGGTCTGGAATACAGGATCCTGGCTCCTGTAGTCACGGTCCTGCAGCAGCCTGGCCGCGGCGGCGGGCTTGGGTCCATGGAAATGCACGATCCGCGCATGCGGCTGGGCGCCCCAGTGCGGCTTCCAGTTGTAGACCGGCGACAGCGGATCCCATCTGCCCCTGTAATAAAGCTGCAGCAGTTCCTGATCATAGCCGGCGATCCTGGCGAAATTCTCGCACATGAACTCGATCAGGGCCGGCCGGTCCCGCCGCATCCGATCGACGTTCAGGACCATGACGCCGCAGTTGACATCTTCGTAGAACGAGTCCGGCTTGAACTGCGGTGCGATCGCGAACAACTCGGGACGCAGGTGATCGATCGTGACCGCGGTCTCGAACATCACGTCGCAGTCGGTGTAGAGGACGTGCGACTCCTCGTTCTCCAGCAGCCCGATCTCGAGCCGCATGAAGGCGCCTTCCGCGGTCTTCATGTACTCCGGCCACTCCGGCTTCTGCTGTTCCTGCGCGCGCTTCAGGTCGTCGTGGAAGGTCAGGCGATGGAAGATGACGGTGACGCCCTGGGCCTGCATCTCTCGGGTGAAGTCGTTCGCCGGTCCGTCGTAGACCATGTGCGGGCGCAGGTTGGTGCGCGACCGCGCGGATGCCACCGCGGCCCGGATGCAGTCGCGAAACCCTTGGTCGGGGTCGGCGTCCAGCGTCGTGCCGGTGATCGCGAAATACCATTTGGCTCCCACGGAGGCCTCCTGTCCGGATGGGGTCGGCACGCGAGCCGGCTCCGGCGTGTCACCCGACGCACGCGCGAAGTCGATCACGTGGGTTGCCAGGCGCTGGTAGACGAGGCGCTCGTAGTGGGTGGGACCGGTCAGGTCCTGCGGCACGCTCACGAAGTCGTCCATGCGCAACGGCGTGACGCCGGCGAACTCGGGCAGTACGGCCAACAGCCAGCGGTTATGCTGCCGGTGCAGGTCCGCGAGGACCTCCATGCCTTCGAATGGCTGTTCGCCCATCAGCAGCACCAGCACCTGCGTGCCGGCCGGCGCCGTGCCCAGGATCGCCCGCACGTTGTCCTTGAACGCGACCTCGCAGATACGCCCCACCGGCTCGTAGTATTCGCGGAAATAGCGGATCGCGGCGAGCGCTTCGGCAGTCGGGTTGCGGCCGGCCACCTCGTCGTCGGACAAGGCGGCAAGGTCGGCATGGCCCAGTGCCGCGGGAGAGAACGGCACCACGTCCCCGGTGCGCCGGTGGCGATAGAGATGGTAGTACGCGTCCGCCCAGAAGCTGAGCAGCCAGACCCGGGCGTCCAGCAGCGACGAGGACGGACGTTGGAGGTCTTCCTCGCTGTAGCCCAGCGCCTGCATGGCCCGCAGGCGCTCGCCCCCGACGCCCTCGACGCCCTCGATGGCGTAGCGCAGCATCTGCGTGTGGTCGCGCCGGATCTCGATCCCGGCCCGGCTGGTGTTCAGCCGCAGGAACAGCGTGCCGGCGTGGATGGTGACGTAGTGCGCCACCGCCTCCAGGTCGCAGCCACCGCCGATGAACATCGTGCCGATGTCCTTGGCCTGGGAGACGTCACGTGCCTTGCTGGGGTCATAGAGCGTGATCCAGTCGCACGGGATGCTCTCGTCATGCAGGTTGGTCAGAACCTCGCCCGAGATGTTGATCCGTGGGCGGCCGAGCCTGCGATACAGCCACAGCTCGACATACATGCCGAGGGTGCGGCACGAGAAGCAGTAATAGGCCAGGTCCTGGAATGCGGCGCCGCGATGCTGCACGAAGAAGCCGACGAAGCCGTAATCGCCGTATTTGTCGCGCACGCGGACCAGGCCGGCCTGCACGAAGAAGTTGCGCAGGTGCTGGCGCAGCGCGGCGCGTGCCTCTTCGATGTTCTCCGGCAGCCGTGCCTTGATGAAATTGAGCTGGTTGGTGCGGTTCACCAGCTCGATGGCACGGTCGAGATGGCTCTCGATGTCATGCTCGATCTCGACGGTGATGCCGCTGCTGCGCAGGAAATCATGCACGCCGTCGCCGGCGGCAACCTGGTCCTGGTGGCGCGTCTGCAACAGCCTGTACTGCGCGAGTCGGGTCAGCTTGCGGTCGTCCTTCCCGGTGAACAGCGGATCTTCCAGCATGCCGTCGATGATCGACTCGTCCGAAACCTGCAGACCCGGCACGAAATGCGCCGCTTCCTTGAGGTTCATCGGATTGTCGTCGATGAACAGGATGGTCTCCGGCCGCAGTTGCACCGCTTCGACCATCGCCTTGATGCGCGGGCCCTTCGCCTCCCAGCTGATGCTCGGGAAGACGAAATAGTCCCAGAGGTTCCAATCGGTCAGGATGTTGCGCACCGGCTCCAGATCGTTCTTGGAGCAGAGCGCGCTGACGATGCCTCGTCCGGCGAGTGTCACGACGGTCTCGATCGCCCTCTCGTTGCGCGCGATGCCGCCCTCGGTCAGGGTTCCTTTCCAGAAGGTGTCGTCCAGGTCCCAGATGACCAGCCTGACGCGTTCTTTCGCTGCTATCTCCGGCATGATTTTTCGCTATTCCTGGCGAGGTCGGCGGATCGAACCCCGGCCGCCCGCTTTTTCTAGTTGATCCGACGACGCTCTGCGAACCGCTTCCGATGACACATGACCGGAGCGTTGGCCGCGACCTGACGCCGCAACCTTCGTCGCCGTCATCGGCGGCATGACGGATGCTGGCGGTGCAGGATGTCTCGCGGACAGGAAACGTTCCGAAACGGCTGATGTCGAGAATACGCAGGCGAAGCCGCGCAGCACTGCCGTGTGGTCGACCAGTGCGGTCGCCAGTTGCACGACCCTGCCGTCCGCGAACGAAACCTGGTGCTTGGAGAGATGGAAGGCGGCGCGGCCGCTGATCACCACGATGACGCCGATGCGGTAATCCCCGTCCGCCCATTTCCCGGCCAGCCTGACTTCCGCCGTGTAGCCCGATTGCCGCGGCGCGTCGGGGAAGCTGGCATGCACGTCCGCCCTGGATACGCGCTCGGCATCGAGGAACGCCACGTGCCGGCCGCCCTGGTGGATCAGGCAGACGAATACCTGCCCGGCCTGGCTGGCGCCGGGCTGGAACGCCCAGCCCTGGATGGCGAACCTGTCGGTCGGCTTGAACGCGGTCAGGACCATGCGCTGGCCGGGCTGTTCCTGCGTGAGCGGATCGGTCTCCTCGCCGCAGACCTCGTCCACGTAGATCTGGCATTCCTGGATCGACACCCACTCGACGATGCTCTCCGGCAGGTCCAGCTTCAGGCCGTTCCCGGCCGGCGCATCGAGGATGTGGCGAGGCCGCGCGAGCTCCTTCCAGCTTCGCTTGGGCAGCAGGTGCAGCTGGGCGATATCGAGGGCGAGCGGCCGGCCGGCGGTGTCCATGCCCAGCCTCGCTCTCGGCGCCAGGAGCCGATATTCGGCCAGGATCCGGGCGGCGTACTCGTCCGGATCGGTCCACAGATGCCGACCGATGCCTGCGCGCACCCTGTCGCGCAGGCCAGGATTTGCCCGCAGGAGCTCTAGCAGGTCGAGTACGGCCGCCGCATCGCCGACGCGCACCTTGAAGCCGTCGATGCCGTGGCTGACGCGTTCACCGAGCGCCCCGATATCGGTGACGATCGGGATCAGCCCGGCCTGCCACGCCTCCGACAGCGAGATGCACCAGGTCTCCGGCCAGATCGACAGATGCAGCGCGACCTGCCCTCGCGATAGCGACAGCTCCCCCGGTGCGTAGCGGCCCCGATAGGTTACGCGACCGTCCAGGCCGAGCCGCTCGAAGGCAGCGAGATAATGCGGTTCCGCCATGCCGACGATGTGGAACCGGAACAGCTCCGGACGTGCGGCCTCGATCACCTGGAGGACGGTGTCGGCACCCTTGGTGCGCAGGAAGTTGCCCACCACCATCACGTCGAGCACGTTCGATCCAGGGTCGTGCGGCATATCGCGCCGTGTATCGCGCGGCAGCGATCCCGCCGGCGCCGGAATGCCGAGCACCAGCCGTCGCGTCGCCTTCGTCTGCGGATAGATGCGCAGTAGCAGCGCCTCCGACTGGCGCGAGCCGAACAGCAGCAGGTCGACGGCCGTCAGCACCTGCTCTATGAAGCCGCGCCGCTGCTGCTGCACGCCGGCAGGCAGCCCTTCCGCAGCACCCAGGCAGATCGTGCAGGCGTTGATCGAGCGCGCGCCGATGTCGCAGAATTTCTGCTCGTGGTCGAGCAGGTTGTAGCGGGCGCAGATCAGGAAGAAGTCATGCACCGACAGCAACGTGCCGACACCGCTTGCCTTGGCGATCAGCGGCAGCGAGGCTGCGTGGTGGCCGAGATGCTGAAAATGCACGACGTCGATCCCGTAGGCAGCCAGCACGTTCGAGAAATGCGTCTCCTCGAAGGCGTCGCTCAGCACGTCGAGCCAGCCGATATCCTCGCCGTCGAAGCGTTCCAGCGTGCGGCCCTGTGCGTCGAGCAGTTGGCAGCTGCCGTCGCGGCGGATCCAGGTGAGCGCCTCGACATCCCGCTCGAGCAGGGTGCACAGCATCTGCTGATAGACCTCGACGCCGCCCCAGACCTGGTTGTGGATCGTCGAGTGCGTGCACATCAGCACACGCAGCCGGCGCGGCTTGGCAATGGTCGGCGCCTGAAACTGCGGCGCAGCGGAGCCGGCGTCGCCGATCGAGAGTTCCAGCAGGCGTGCCAGCCGATGGCCGTAGGTGTGCGCGGCCAGCACCGATGCCTGCGCGCGCCGGGCCAGCTCCTCGCGCAGCGTGCTGTCGGCGAGGATCGCTGCGATACGCTCGATCAGCGCCCCGCCGCGTTCGAGGACGATGCCGTCCATGCCCTCGAAATGCTTGGCCGGCATGCTGTCGTGGCGGTGCACCACCTGCGCGGTGCCGGCCAGCCCGAGCTCGAACAGGCGCGGCCCCGGGGCGGTGGCGAGCCCCGACCCGCCCAAGGCGGAGGTGTGGCTCGCATAGTCGCGGAACAGCGTCAGCGTCACCCGGCTGGTATTGGCGAAGTCGATGAAGGCCTCGTGACTGATCGGCCGCGTGATCGCGCGCGACGCGATCTGCCGCGGCAGCGGCGGCAGGTAGTCGTTGGTCGGACAGACCAGCTTCATCGAGGCGTCCGGGAAGGCGGCGATGACCCGCCGCAGCACGGGAACGCGGTTCGGCCACATCGTGCCGGCGAAGAAGATGTCGTGGCGCAGGCGCTGGTCGGGCAGCACGTCGCGGTACTGCAGCATCCGGCTTGCCGCCAGCGGCAGGAAATGGCCACGGCTGCCATAGGCGGAGACGCAGGACGGGTCGTTGGTGAAGACCAGGTCGAAAAGGTCGGCGCAGGCCAGGTTGTAGTCGAGCATGAACGGGTCCTCGAAGACCCACAGGACGACTTTGCGGAAGGCCGGCTTCACCCGGGCGATCAACCCGGCGTGCAGGCGCTGTCCGTCGATGCAGATCAGCAGTTCGTGTGTGCCGGTCGCCGCCGCCGGCGCCAGGGTGCGCTCGTCCACCCGCGTGACGTTGTGCGCGCCCAACAGCGTACGCAGCGCATCCTCGACGGCGAACGTGAGGTAGGCGTTCGGGTTGTGCGTGGCGTTGGTGTTGTAGAGCAGGATCACAGCAGCCCTTCTCGGGACAACGTCTCGATCATCCGCCGGGCGCGCAGCGCGTAGGTGTGTTCGGCGAGGGCACGTTCCTGCGCGCGCGACGCGGTGGCGCGGCACAGCTTCTCCGCGGTCAGGAAGCGGTCGCGCAAGCACGTGAAATCATGCAGGCCGGAGAAGCCGGGCACCTCGTCCTCCTTGAAATAGTCTCGTATCTCGAGCGTGTCCTCGTGAAAGAACTGCACTGCCCCGGCCATCGCGACCTCGAAGGTGCGTGGCCCGGGAGTCGATGGCGCGATCTGGTAGCGGGAGTTCTCGAAATTGAGACTGCGTCCCAGGTTGAGGACGATCCTGGATTTCGCGTAGAGCTCGATAAGCCGGGACTTGTCCACGCGCTGGTCGGAGAAGCCCGTGCCGAACGGGCCCCAGCCCGGTCCGATCACGCATAGCCGCAGGCCGGACAGGGCGGGCATCAACCGCGTCATGATCTCCTGCCGGTTGGCGAAAGCCACGCCGCAGAACAGCACGTCGATCGGCCGATCCGCGGCGTCGTCGATCGGCACGTGATGCCGGTGCGGACAGCCGGCGAGCGGAAGGTGGAACACCCTGGGATGATCGTAGAAGCGCTGCGTCCACCGGTCGCAGGTGAAGATGGCGTCGAAGTGCGGCTCGATCCGGTAGCTGGCATCCTTCTCGTATGGATCCTCGGTCGCCCAGAAGGCGGCCACCGCTCCGATATCGCGCGCGGCCCGCGTGGCTTCTCCGAAGTACGCAGTCTCCGGCAGATACGAGCCGATGCAGAGCAGCAGGTTCGGCCGCACGGTCTCGATGGCGGCGACGGCGCTGTCCAGGCTGACCGCGAACACCCGCTGCGGCGACAGGGCTTCCAGCCAGCCGTCCTGGATCGAGCCGCGGATCGAGGCGTTGGCCTCGGACTCGAGTGGCGCGTCCCCGCAGATCAGGACAGTGATGTCGTGTCGTGGGTCCCGTCCTTCGTCGAGAGCGTCGTGCACATGCGCCTCCTGGTCCTCCGCCTATCCCGAGTCAGCGCGTCATATCGTTTTCTGATCGGAAGGTACTTAATCGTATCGCCTCCGCAGGCCGTTGGGGAGAGAGAACTTTGACGGGCGAACATGCCTGCTTCTTCATCAAGCAGGCAACAAAGGTTGCCGTTGCGCGATGGCGCCAGATTGACATCATGCCTGGAAATGGGTGCAAATAGGGCGTCACGGTGTTGTCACGATCAGAACTCGACATGGATCGCCCGCTTCGATCCTCTCATCAGGTCACTGAACACAGGTCGTGTCTGCGCCCCGAATGGCCGCGAGTTTGTCTCGTCGATCGAGACAGATCGCGGTGCGGGAGAAAGTCTATTTAATGAAATGGTATTTCTCGATCACCGAGGATGCGCTCACTGGCGACGAGGACCACGGCTTCGTCGACATGATCAGGGTTGCCGTGACATCCGCACGGGTCAACACCTCCCTCAAGCCGCATATGCTCTATGACGGCAGGGAGAACGCCTTCACCGCCGAGTTGCGTGCGGCCGGAGTCAACGTGATCCACCACAGGATCTCCTTCTACGATCAGCTTGAACGCGCGCAGAAAAGGCTTCGGCCCGATTGGCCGGACTACATGCACACGGCTGCGGGTGCCTTCCTGAGGCTGGATATTCCTGCTGTCGAGACCCAGGACGAATTCGTCCTCTATACCGACTGCGATGTGATGTTCCTGGCCGATCCGGCCTTGGAGAAATTCCGTCCGGCGACGTTCGCGGTTGCCTCGCAGTTCGACCTGTATGGGCATCACAAGGAGATCAACTCGGGCGTCATGGTGATCAATATCAGGCGCCTGCGCTACGACCTGCCGGCCATGCTGGATTTCGGCTGCGACATGTTGCACACCATGCATGGCTATGATCAGGAGTTCCTGCGCACCTTCTACAACGGAAAATGGGACCCGCTGTCGCCGAAGTATAACTGGAAGCCATACTGGGGTAGTGATCCCCTGGCCAGGATCGTGCACTTTCACGGACCCAAGCCGGTCGCGGCACAGAAGCTGATCATGGATCCGGATTATCGTCAGGATGATCCTGTGTTCACGTCTGGCGTGGCCTAATTCTTCCAGAACCCTGACGGGTACCGCCTGTATGCCGAGATCTGGAACGACTTCAAGCTTCGTGCAGTCCAGGAGCAAGCCAGCAATACGCAAACACGATCACCTTCCCGGGCCTACTGAATCCGGCGCATGGGCGGTGCGAGGTCGGCTGCGATGGTGATGGAGATGGCTTCGAGAGCGAGCCTCGACGAGGAGATCGTCATCGCGTGGCTGGAGCCGGTCGGCTTGCCGGACATGCTGACGGCGCTCCGGGATGCGGGGTTCTCCGGTAATGTCTATCGCGGCTGCTTCGCGGACCTGAACGCCCAGCTCGAGGATGACGAAGCCGGCGCGCTGCACTTCCTGCGTCATGGCTACGCCGAAAGCCGCATCTTCCAGAGCAGGCTTGATCTCGCCGGCCTGTCGCGCCTGCGGCGATTGCCGGTCCGTAACCGGGTCTATCTGCAGAACTTGCTTGTAGCACTGGTCACGGCCTGGACCGGCGTCAACATCCGCAGTGGCGCGGACCTGACGACCCACGCCGCGGCCATCGAGAAGTTCCGCGCGCTGGGGGGCGTGCCGCTGCTCATCGTGGGCGATGCGACCGCCGGCTTCTATCGCCGCGGCCTGTCCTCGGGAGATCGATGGATCTGCCCGTTGGCGATGGCGCCGCTGGAAGGCGGCATCGAGGCGTTGCTGCGCACGCCGCCGCCTATCCTGCTCGCGCCGCGGCTGGGTGCCGGCCAGGCCCCGATGCCGACGATCTGGAAGTTCGGCCAGGCCGACGTGCAGGCGGGATATCTCGCCCATCGTCTGCGTCAGGGTATCGGGCCGGGCGACACCGATGCGTTCCTGGCCTTCGCCGCGCCGATGATCGAGCGCTATGCAACATTCCTGGCCGCCGTGGTCCCGTTGCACGAACGGCCGGCGCACTGGATCGCGAGCTTGTTCCCGCCGGTCTGGCTAGCCGCTGAAGTCGAGCTGCCGGCGCCCGATCTGGTTGTCGAATTCGGCCCCGGCGTGCAGGACATGATCTCGGTCGCGGGCTCCGACAAGCTGCTCGATCGTACGGGCCTGTACAGGGGCTTCAACATGCTGCTCGAGAAGGCGGTCGTGAAGCTCGGCTTCAACGTCTTGCAGCACTTCGATTGCTTTCTCGCCACGCACGGTGTCATCGACGAGTTCTACATGGTCCCGATGAGAGACGCGCACGATCTGAACTATGCGACCACGCACGGGGTCGTCTGCGCGTCACTATGGAACATCATCGACGGCAGCCGGGTCACGGTTCCGCTGGTCGGCATCCGGGAGCAGTTCGAGCAACTGCTGGACGAGATCCGCATGGTCCAGACGGGGTAATTCAGCCAGACAAGACGCCCGCCGGCATCCCTGCCGGTCGATGCGGCCTGCAGGCGAGGATGGTGGAGCTGAGGGGAATCGAACCCCTGACCTCCTCATTGCGAACGAGGCGCTCTACCAACTGAGCTACAGCCCCGCCTTGCAGGCGGCGAGACATAGCCAAGGCGGCATGTAAGTCAAGGGTGCATCCGCCGCGACTGCCTCGATATTGCGCAGCCTTCGTCGCCTCGCTAGCTTCCGGCACTGTTCAGGAGGCGCATGGGCGTGATTTTGGCCAATCTCTTTCAGCTCGTTTTCTTGCTGATCAAGCTTTTCTCCTGGGCGCTTATCCTGTCCTGCGTGTTCAGCTTGCTGTTCGCATTCGGCGTTCTCGACACACGCAACCGCATGGTGTGGAACGTCGGCAACTTCCTCAACCGCCTTACCGATCCGGTGCTGGCTCCGGTCCGCCGCATCCTGCCGAACTTCGGCAATATGGACCTCTCGCCTCTGGTGGTGCTGCTGCTGATCCAGTACGTCCTGTCGCCGCTGCTGCTCGAACTCTATGCCCGGCTTGCGAGTGGGGGTTACGGCGGCGGGCCAGGATTCTGACAGCAGCCGACCCTGGCGCCGGGGAGATTTAGCTTTACCCTTCGCCCGTCAACTGCTTCCCTTGTTACATCAAAGTAGGACCGACTGGTCGGGGACGGGGGAAGTCAGGTTCGGCCGGCCGCATGGCGTCGATATCGCTGCGAACGGAGAGCAGGAGCACGTTCCATATGACCGCCCCTGATTGCCATACGGCATGAGCCTCGATCTTGCCATCACGCCGGTGCCGACGACCGCAGCTTCAGGCTCGACTTCAGGGCTTGCATCGGGAGTTTCCCCGGGGATCGCGATAGTCGGTGCTGGGTTCAGCGGCACCTTGCTGGCTTTGCACCTGTTGCAGCGCGTCCCGCCGCAGACACGCGTCGTGCTGATCGAGCGCAACGCGCAGTTCGGGCGCGGTCCGGCCTACTCGACGGGCAACTCCTCGCACGTGCTCAACGTGCCGGCCGGCAAGATGAGCGCGTTCAACTCCCGTCCCGGAGACTTCCTGGAGTGGCTGCGCGGCCTGCCTGCGGACGAGCTATGCGACATCGAGGCGGCGCCCACCAGCTTCGTGCCACGCCGCATGTTCGGCCGCTACATCCGACACCTCCTCAACCTGGAGATGAAGAAGCCAGATCGGCGCGACCAGCTCGAGCTGGTCCGTGGCGACGTGACCGACATCGCTCCCAACGGCGGCGGCCTGACCCTCACCCTCGACCGCAACCGCACCATCAAGGTCGATCGTGCGGTGCTGGCCATCGGCAATTTCCCATCCGCACCGCCGCCGGTCGCCGACTACGGCTTCTACGATACCCCGTTCTACCGTGCCGATCCCTGGGGACCGGACACGCTCACCGACCTCGACCCCGAGATGCCGATGCTGCTGGTCGGCACCGGGCTGACGACCATCGACACGGTGATCTCGCTGCTCGACCAGGGGCATCGCGGTCCGATCACGGCGCTGTCGCGACGCGGACTGGTACCGCATCGACACGCCGGCACCGCGCCCGCCGCAATCCTGCCGGAGACAGACTCGTTTCCGACCCGGGTGAACGAGCTCTCCCGCGCCCTGCGCGAGGGCAGCGAGCGCAGCCGGGATGCCGGCGGCAGCTGGCACACCGTGATCGACGAGCTGCGGCCGATCACCACCGAGCTTTGGCAGGCGATGTGCCAGAAGGACCGCGCGCGCTTCCTGCGTCACATGCGGCCCTGGTGGGACGTGCATCGCCATCGCGTTGCCGGGCCGGTCGCCGACCGCATCGAGCGCGCGCGCGCCAGCGGCCAGCTTCGCATCCGCGCCGGCCGGATACGGGAGTATCAGCCGCGTCCGGACGGCTTGATCGACATCCTCTATCGTCCGCGCTTAGGCGAGGGGCTGGAAGCCGTCGTCGCCGGCCGCGTGGTCAACTGCGCCGGTCCGGACGCCGATTACAGCCGCATACGCGATCCGCTGGTACGCTCGCTGCTGGCCAGGGGCGTGGTGCGTCCGGACCCGCTCTGCCTGGGGCTCGACGTGACTGCCAACTGTGCCGTGCTCGGCAAGGATGGCTCGATCTCGCGCCGGCTGTTCGCGGTCGGGCCGGTCACCAAGGGCACGTTCTGGGAGATGACGGCGGTCCCCGACATCCGCCAGCAGGCTGAGTTCCTGGCCGGGCAACTGGCGTCGCTGATCAAGCCCGTCCGTCCGGAAGCCCCTTTGCCGTCGCGCGCGACCGCCGTGGTGACCCAGGCCGGCGAGATCGCCTGAGACCGCTCTACACGATTGCTTGATGCGGATGCTTGATTCTCGGCCGGCAAGTCGCTAGATACAGTGTGGGCGCGCCGCGTGCGCCTGCTCATGTTCCCTTCATGGGGCTTTCCTGGCGCGGACGGGATACCGCCGCAGGAAACGACGCGCACACAGCCAATCCAAACAACAGCCCGGCTACCGGCAGGCTCCCTGGCCGGTTCGTGCGCAGGTCAGCTGATTTCCGCCCGCTTCCATCCCTTCCTCTCTCCCATCAGTATCCGAGGCTGGGTTTCCGTCATGCGGATCACCTTTGCCTGACCCTGGCGCCAGGAGGCGCCCCGAATGACAAGTTTCGCCGATCTCAAGCTTTCCGAACCTTTGCTCCGCGCTCTGAGCGACGAGGGCTACACCACACCGACCCCGATCCAGGCCGGTGCGATACCTTACCTGATGCACGGCCGTGACCTGCTGGGCCTGGCCCAGACCGGCACCGGCAAGACCGCCGCATTCGCTCTGCCGATCCTGCACCGGCTGGCCACGCATCGTCACCCGCCTGCACCCAAGGGCGCCCGCGTGCTGGTGCTGGCGCCTACCCGTGAACTTGCATCCCAGATCGATGCCAGCTTCGTCACCTATGCCCGCCACATGCGCCTGTCGCACACCGTGGTCTTCGGCGGCGTCGGCCAGGGTCGCCAGGTCGATGCGATGCGACGCGGCGTGGACGTGCTCGTCGCGGCTCCCGGGCGCCTGCTCGACCTGGTCGGACAGGGCCATATCGACCTGTCCTCGGTCGAAGTGCTGGTGCTGGACGAGGCCGACCGCATGCTCGACATGGGCTTCGTGCGCGACATCCGCCGCGTGGTGTCGATGCTGCCCAAGGAGCGCCAGACCCTGCTGTTCTCGGCCACGATGCCGAAGACCATCTCCGAGCTGGCGTCCGGCCTGTTGCGCGATCCGGCCCGCGTGGAGGTGGCGCCGCCCTCGACCACGGTCGAACGTATTCGCCAGGTGGTGATGTTCGTCGACGAGGGCAACAAGAAGGCCGCGACACTCATGTTGCTGCAGTCGCCCAAGGTGGTGCGGGCGATGGTGTTCACGCTGATGAAGCACGAGGCCAACAAGGTGGTCGAGTTCCTGGTGAAGGCCGGGGTTTCCGCCGAGGCGATCCACGGCAACAAGTCGCAAGGCGCGCGTGAGCGCGCGATGGCCGGCTTCCGCTCCGGCGCGATCAAGGTGCTGGTCGCCACCGACATCGCCGCCCGCGGCATCGACGTCGACGACATCAGCCACGTGTTCAACTACGACCTGCCGAACGTGCCGGAGACCTATGTCCATCGCATCGGCCGCACCGCACGCGCCGGTGCCGATGGTTGGGCGGTATCCCTGTGCGATGCCGAGCAGCGCGCCTGGCTGCGCGATATCGAGCGCGAGATCGGCCAGGAGATCCCGGTATTCGCCGATCATCCGCATCATTCCGAGGCGGCCCGCAACTCCACCCAGCGCCCGCCGGTGCTTGGCGGCGGCGGCGGACGGCGTCAGGGCGGCGGCGGCGGTGGACAGGGCCGTAGCCACGTTGCCCGCGGTCGTCCGGGTGCACGCCGCGCCGCCTGATCATGGATCTTGTGCGACGCAACAAAGATGTTGACTCTCGGATCAGGGACAGGCACTATCCTGACTGTGGCGCTGCTTAGGCGCGCCGCATCTTGGACGTTTCCTCCCTAAACTTGGGCGGTGCCTCGTGCGCCGCCTTTTTTTTGTTCTGGCTCCGTGATCCTGGGCGCGGTGTGCCAAGGGTTCGTGATCCTGGAAAAGTCGGTCCTGGATGATCCATACTGCTCCCGGAAGATCCGGAAGGACCGCTGCGACCGTCGGCGCTTGCCTGCCGGTCGGCGACATCAGCTTGCGGAGCGGGTGATGGCATTCAAGGGTAAGGCTCCCGGGAGCGGATCGGGTGAGATGTCCCGCCGCACGCAGTTGCTGCGCCCGGCCATCGCGCTCTCGGACAAGCAGGTGACCGAGGCGCGCCGCCTGCGCCGGGCCGGAGCCGAGCCGGAGGCCATCGCCGCTGCGATGGGACTGCCGCGCGACGAGGTCGAGAAGGCGCTCGTGCAGATGCGGTCCCGTCGGCCGGAGACGACGCGCGGCACGCTGAACGTGACGCTCGCGGCGCACCGCCTGATCATGAAGGAGCGGATCGGCGAGGAGCCGATCTGGCAGACGATGGACCGGATGGTCGACGAGCTGCTCCGCCTTCGCGCTGCCGCTGCCACTGCGGGACGCAGGAAGACGCCATCCTCGCAGCAGAGCCTGCTCTTTCCGTTGCCCGAGACGCGCGAATAGGCCATCCGGGCAGCAGGGAGGGTGGCCATCCCGACCTGCCGCCGCGCGTGAAGGATCCCGTCAGGTCACCTTGGCGATGATCTGCTCCGCCGCCTCGAAAAGCTCTGCCGGCACGTCCTGCTCGATTCCGGCGACGTTCTCGTCGACCTGTTCGGGCCGCGAGGCGCCGATGATCGCGGCAGCGACGTTGGGCTCGCGCAGCACCCAGGCAAGGGCGAACTGCGCCAGGCTCAGGCCGGCCTGAGCGGCCAGCGGCTTGAGCGCCTGCACCGCATCGAGCACCGGCGGCTCGAGCCAGTCGCGCCGGAAGTTGGCGCTCATCGTGTCGTGCGCGGCGCGGCTGTCGCTCGGCACGGCGGCCCCGGATGTATATTTCCCGGTGAGCACTCCCTGCGCGAGCGGCGACCATACGATCTGCGAGATGCCGGAGCGGGTGCAGAGCGGGATCACCGCCTGCTCGGGCTTCCGGTGCAGGAGCGAGTATTGCGGCTGGCTGGAGACGAACTTCTCCACGCCGGGCAGCGCCAGGGCCGCCTCGATCCTGTCCACCGGCCATTCCGAGAAGCCGATGTAACGGGCCTTGCCGGCGCGCACCACCTCGCTCAGCGCCTGCATCGTCTCCTCGAGCGGCGTGTCGGCATCGTAACGATGGCATTGATAGAGATCGACATGGTCGACCTTGAGACGGGCGAGCGAGGCGTCGATCTGCTTATGGATCTGGACCCGCGACAGGCCCTTGTCGGTGTCGGTCATCGGGAAATAAAGCTTGGTGGCGAGCACGTAGCTGGTGCGCGGGAGGCCCGACAGCGCCTCGCCGATCACCGTCTCCGCCGCACCCCGGCCATAGATGTTCGCCGTGTCGATCAGGGTGATGCCGCGATCGAGCGCCCGGTGGACGCAGGCGATCGCGCGATCCTTCTCCACGCCACCCGAGGTGGTGAGCCAGGAGCCGAAGGCGATCTCCGACACCGTGATGTCGCTATCGCCGAGTCTGCGGTATTTCATGGGAAGACCTTCATCGTGTCCGCGATCGGCCTGGTGCCCGGGATCAGCCTGGCGGCATGACCGGGGACAGGGCGGGACGGGGGGTTAGTTGCTGGGTGGAGGCGGGCTTGGCCGCGCCGTTCGGGCCCGAGTTCGTATACCAGTCGGGCAACCTCGCGCGACCATCGTCGCGGATAGTCTGGGTCTGGGTATCGCGCAACTGGCGATACAGGCTGCGGAACGTGGCATACGGGTCGAGCGCGCCGAAGCCGGTCTGCGACCAGCCCAGCGTGTTCGAGCCGTCGAAGGAGATGTAGGTCAACGGGTTGATCGCCGCATCGACCCCGCGCCCGACCCCGTCGCGCAGGCCGGACGGCCCGAATACCGGCAGATATAGATAGGGTCCGGCTGGCACGCCCCAGATTGCCAGGGTCGATCCGCCGTCGGCATCGTGATCCGGATAGCCCGCGCGCTTGGCCACGTCGAAGATGCCGCCCAGGCCGACCGTGGAGTTGATCATGAAGCGCATGAAGCTGTCGCCGGCCCGTCTCGGCTTGGTGTCCAGCACGTCGTTCACGAACTGCACCGGTTGGCCGATATTGTTCAGCATGTTGTGGATGCCGCTGCATACCGGGCGCGGCACGACCGCGATGTAGCCCCTGGATACCGGTGTCAGCGCGTAGGTCAGCAGGCCATCAATGACGCGGTAGAAGAACCGGTTGGTCGGCTCGAACGGGTCGTTGGTCGCCTTGAAGTCGGCCACGGCGTCCGGATCGCTCGCCGGCGGCCTGGCGGCGCAACCCGCCACGAGCCGCGCGAGGGGGATTGTCATCGCCACCATCGAAGCCAGCAGGCGAGCGCCAAGGGCTCGTGACATCAGGCGCATCCTGTCTCCTCCCCAAGCTGGCCGCCAAGCTGGCCGCCAAGCTGGCCCAACGACCCTGGCACCTGTCGATACGAGCACATCCCGGCGCGCACCATAAGCTGCATCCGCCAAATTGCCGGCCGGGCTAGACCCTGAAGACATAGACCTCGCCGGCTGCGCGCTCGATGTCTGGCGGGAAGGCGGCACGCTTCTCGGCGAAGTAGCGCGCGATGGTCGCCGTCCTCGGCCAGGTTGTAGGTCAGGTAGAGCACCCGGCGCGGTGCCGCGGTCAGGTTCGGCTTGCTGGCATGGGCCACGAAGCTGTCGAAGAATATCACGTCGCCCGGCTGGATCGGCACCGGCACGAGGCCGAGCGTATTCTCGTCGAGCGGCGCCCATTCCATGCCGGCAAGCTCACTCTGGCGCGGCGCGGTGGCAATCTCCAGGCAGCCATTCTCGATCGTCGCCGCATCGATGGTCACCAGCGCGGTGACAAACAGCGGCGCGTAGCGCGTCCATCCGGCGGCCTGGTCCTGATGTGCCTTGAAGCCGTCTCCGCCCGGGTACTTGAAGTTGATCTTGTCCTTGAACAGCACGGTGCTGCCGCCCGTCAGCCGGTCCAGCCAGCGCGACAGCGCCCCGTGGCGGGCGGCCTCGTCCATCGCCGGGTGGCGGCTGCAGAAATCCTCGATCCACTGCACGACGCGTTGCCCAGGCGCGATCAGGCTGTCCTCGTGATAGACCATCTGGCCGCCTGCGACCTCCGTCGCGATATCACCGGTCCAGGCGACCAGGGCGCGCGCCTTTTCGACGTCATCCATGAAATCGATCTCCGTCCGGGGTAATCCGGTCACATCCTCGAAGCCGAACGCGGTGCCGGCCTCGTCGGCGCGGATCAGGGTGCGTATCGGCTCCTCGTACTCCGTCATACGTGCGCCGCGATCGACCACGGCGCGCACCTCCGCCGCGAGCCGCGCCGCCATTCCGACGGCGAAGCGGAAGAAGCCCACGGACTCGCCGTGTCAGTCTCCGGCCAGCGCCGGCCTCTTGGCGAAATCGATGATCCGCCGCGTGCCGGAGACGCATATCCTGACCGGCTCGTCGCCCGGCTCGATCTCGCGGTCGAGCAGCAGCGCATTGTCGTGCGCGCTGTGCAGCAGCCGCGCCAGCGGGCGGTGGTCATAGATCACGTCGGCATCCATCAGCACGACGGGAACGCCTGCCTGCAGCACGCCGGCCGCATGGTCGAGCGAGACCACGCTGCCTTGCTGCCAGTCCGGGTTGTCGATCAGGTCGATCGTGCCGGTCCGGCCGAGCCTCGCCAGTTCCGCCTCGATGGGCGTGCGCCGGTAGCCGACGACCAGGCTGACCGGTCCGGCGCCGGCCTGCTCGAGCAGTTCGAGATGACGCTGCAGCAGTTTCTTGCCGCCGAACTCCAGCAACGCCTTGGGCGGCTGATCCGCGCCGCCCGCGAGCCGGCGGCCCCGTCCAGCGGCGAGGATGATCGCCGGCAGGGCCGGCGAAGGGAGGGGTCGGAGCATTCTCGCTGTAGCCGAAATGAGAGGTCTAGCAGTCTGTCGGAGTGAGGCGGGAGGGCAAGCTCGTCGGCCAAAGCAAATTCGGTGGTAAGGAGCCCATTTGTGCCACATCCGAAGCGCCATGGCGGGTCGAGCGTGTTTTATTCGGCTTTGT
>JAABUX010002500.1_pt1 | contig 25897 bp, 25 predicted proteins | sample 5561851 | NCBI WGS metagenome assembly JAABUX01 (sample SAMN10711883, study PRJNA513361) | rock metagenome | isolation source: Antarctica rocks | place: Antarctica: Victoria Land, Richard Nunatak red sandstone | collected 2016-01-03 | reverse complement strand
CACTTCCTCTTGATCCGGTAACAGGGCTTGTCTCATCGACTCACGTCGCGGAGGTCCCCAGAGCTACTTCTTCTGTATACCCAAAAGCGCCACCGGGAAAGAATCACCAAATGTGCGCATGAACCCCCACCGAAGTACGCGCAACGCATCCCGGAAATTCTCACAGACCGCCGCGCCACGAGCTTCTCCAGTACCGTGGCGTACACCACACAAAGTGGAGATACCGATGCTCCGATACCTCGCCCTCTGCCTATCAACTCTGCTCTCGCCCACGCTTCTCGGCCAACCGCAACTCACGCATGCGAGCGAGCCACCTCCAATCCCAATGCCCGCAGACCGCGCCACCGACTCCTACCGTATCTATTCCATGCTCCTGCCAGTCGGCGAACTTGGCGCTCAAGGTTGGCCGAAAGACCTCTACCTTCTCCAGGACACGACGACCACCATGGTCCCGAGCGATCAGCCCTGCTCCGCCCCCTCAAGCGGCGGCAACCTCCATCCGCACTCCGCCCTTCACGCACCTCCGGATCGCCGGCAGGACCTCCGTGAGCTCCTCGACGATTTCGACCGGCACTGCCACGAACGCATCCGCCTCACCTCCGACGGCTTCCACCTCTCCGTCCCCCTGCTCCTACTCGACGAAGCACAACAGAAGGAATTCGAGAGCACACGATTCAGTGCGAAGCCCGATCCAAAACTTGCCGCAAAGTACAAGGGCGCTCCCGGACTCAGCTCCTTCAGCCAGGTCTACTTCAACGCCCATCACACCGTCGCTATGGTCTTCGCCTACGGTTGGTGTGGTGCAGAGTGCGGCCAGGGCTTCTGGTCCGTCTACGAGCTCCAGACAGGACAGTGGAACCCGCTCCGCTGGAACTCCGTTATGGTCATGAGCTGATCTCTGTACCGCCCTTACCGCCCCTTGCCCCGCTGCCACTCCCGGTACACCTCGCTCTTGCCCAACCCGCGCTCCCGCGCCACCCGCTTCAGCGCCTCCTTTTCCTCCAGCCCACCGGCCATCAACGCCCGCACCGCCCCCGCCACACTCTCGCGCGCACCCTCGGCCTCCGGAGCCCCAGCAGACGGCGAAAGCAACAGCACCATCTCCCCCCGCACAATCTCCCGCCCACCCAACTCTGCTCGCACCTCCGCCACCGTCCCCCGCAGAAACTCCTCGTGCACCTTGGTCAGCTCGCGCGCCACCACCACCCGCTCCCCCGGCCCAAATATCACCTCCACATCCCCTAACGCCTCCAAAATCCGGTGCGGCGTCTCATAAAAGATCTCCGTCCCCTCGCCCCGCCGCAGCCCCTCCAGAACCGACCTCCGCTCGCCCGCCTTCGACGGCAGGAACCCATGGAAGCGAATCCGCTCCGTCGCCAGCCCGCTCGCAATCGCCGCTGCCATGGCTGCATTTGCTCCCGGCACCGGATACACCCGCACCCCCGCCGCAATCGCCGCCCGCACGATCTCCACCCCTGGGTCCGCAATCCCCGGCGTCCCCGCATCGCTCACCACCGCAACTCGTCCCCCTGCCTTCAAATCCTCAACCAACTCCGCCGCCCGCCCCACCTCGTTGTGCATGTGGTAGCTCACCATTCGCGTCCGGATGCCGTAGTGATGCAGCAGCTTTCCCGTTTGCCGCGTATCCTCGCAGGCGACCAGGTCCACCTCGCGCAGCACCCGCAGCGCCCGCAAGGTGATGTCTTCAAGATTCCCGATCGGCGTCGCCACCAGATAAAGCCCCGGAGCCAACGCCCCTCGAGCTTTACCCACCGCCCACTCCGCCTCGATCTCTCGCCCCTCCCCCTCGCTCACGCGGCCCCTTCAGTCCCGCCCATGCGAAGGCCGCCGCAGCCGCCGCCGCTGGTGCAGCATCCGCATCGAGTGCGCCAGGTTCTGCGGCGTAATGATCCCCACTACCCGCTCGCCCTCCACCACCGGTACCATCTGCACGCCCGCCGCTCCCATCATCCGCCGCAGCGTCACCACCAAGCTGTCCTCGGGCTTGGCCGTCGCCAGAGTTCGCGTCATCACCCCCTGCACATACCCGTCGCCTGTTGCCTGCAATGCCTCCACGATTCCCTGCCGCGACACCGCCCCCACCACATTTCCCCCGCGCACCACCGGAAACACGTCCTGAAGCGAGTGCACCGCATTCTCGAGCGCCCCCTCCAGCGTCTCCGACGCCGAGATCGTCGCAAAATTCCGCAGCATCACATCCCGCATCGTCACCGCATCCACGTCGCTGTCCAGCAGCAGACTGTCGCTCTCCAACTGCGGACCAAACATCACGACCGCTCCCAATACCAGCAGCCATACACTGCTTTGCAGAATCCCCGCTATCACCAGCGCAAACGCCAGCATCTGTCCCACACCCGCCGCCGCCCGCGCCCCTTGCATAACGCCCTTGCGCCGCGCCATCGTCGCCCGCAGCAGCCGTCCACCATCCAGCGGCGCCGCCGGCAGCAGGTTCGCGACACCCAGCAGCACATTGACCCACACCGCCGACCGCAGCAGCCGCGTCGGCGTCACCCACGGGTGCTCCCCCAGACGGATCCCCGGCGCCAGCGTCAGGATCAACCCCGCCAGTACCAACCCCAGCAGCACATTCGCGGCCAGCCCCACCAGCGCAAGCCTCCGCTGCACCTCCGGCGCCCCCGCCCGCTCACTCCCATCCGTCGTTGCAAAGCTCATCACCCCGCCCGTCGGCAGCAGTAGAACGCCCTTGAGCTCCAAACCCTCCCACAGCAGCATCAGCGTTCGCGCTGTCTCCCGCACCCCAACCGCTCCCAGAATCAAAAGCCACAGCAACAGTCCGCGCAGCGCCGATCCGCCCGTGTACACCGCCGACCCCACCGCCACACCCAGCAGCAGCACCCAGAACGCGTGCATCCGCACATACACGCCAAACCACCGCCCCGCCGAGAAATTCCACCCGCGCACACCTCCATTGTAGGCCCACTCTAGCGCCCTCCCGTTCCGCTGTCATTCTGAGCCGGAGGTGGAAGGATCCCAGCATTCCGCCCGTGTCACCACCAAGTGCCGCTCAGTGGGTGCCCCATCCCTCTCCGTCAGTCTCATCGACGGAAAGGCTAGGGTCCGGAGCGCCACAGAGCCCGATCCACACACACCTGGCAGCCGCTTACCCAAAGTGTCGGTGCCCATAAGCATCCACACCACCGCCGGTATCCCATCGCCGTCACGTACCATCAACCTCATGCGCGTCATCGCCGGCCTTTATCGCTCGCGCCCCCTCCTCTCCCCTCGCGGCACCCTCACCCGGCCCACCAGCGATCGCCTTCGCGAGACCCTCTTCAACATCCTCCAGCCCCGCATCCACGGCGCCCGCTTCGCCGACCTCTACGCCGGCACCGGAGCCGTCGGCATCGAGGCACTCAGCCGCGGGGCCGAACACGTCCTCTTCGCCGAACGCGCCGAGCCCGCCCTGGCCACCCTCCGCGGCAACCTAAAATCCCTCGGCATCACCATCGGTTACACCCTTGAATCCCGCAGCGCCATCGCCGCACTCGACAAGCTCATCGACCGCGCGATCGCCACCCCCGCAATCCCAAAGCTCGACCTCATCTTCCTCGATCCGCCCTACGAAGCCGCCGCCGACTACACCAACACCCTCGCCCTCCTCGGCAGCCAGCGCGCCCAAACCACCCTCGCCCCCGGCGCTCTCGTCATCACCGAGCACTCGAGCAAGCTCCCCCTCCCGCTCGACTTCGGCAGCCTTCACCAGACCCGCACCCTCAGACAGGGCGACGCCGCCCTCACCTTTTACATACCCACCGCGCCAGTCAACTGAACCCACGCTATACGGAACTTCCATCCTATCGAAATTACTCCTTCCACAGGCCAACGCCATCCGCCCCGCAGCCCTCCTAGTAACCAATAGCCGGTCACTTACCGGTATCGAGGTACTTACTATGGGCTTCCTTACGCCGAATGACATCAAGAGCTTCCGTTCCCTCTACACTCTTCAGCTTCGCTACCTCCTCTCGGCCGAGAACCAGATCGTCGACGGCCTCCAGACCATGATCGAAAAGGCCACCGACTCCCAGCTCAAGCAGGCCTTCCAGTCGCACCTGCAGGAGACCCGCGTCCACGCCCAGCGCCTCGAGCAGATGCTCCCCGAGCTCGAAGGCGGTAGCGCCGATGACAAGAAGTGCGCCGTCACCGCCGCCCTCGTCGCATCTGCGGCCAACCTCATCTCCGAGTCTGAAGCCGGGCCCGTCCGCGACGCAGGCCTGCTCGCCAGCGCGCAAAAGGTCGAGCACTTCGAGATGGCCTCCTACGGCGCCGCCCGAGACTGGGCGCGCCAGCTCGGCTTCCACAACCACGCCGACCTCCTCCAAAAGTCTCTGGACGAGGAAAAGCACGCCAACAGCCTACTCAACACCGTTGCCGAACGTGCAAACGCTACTGCTGCCGCCTCGGCCTAACCCGTCTCGCAAACACATACATCAGGGCGGCTCATTGGAGCCGCCCTGATGTCTTTAAGCCCGCCTTATACGCTCTCTTCTACGTACCTTGTCCTGGAGCCGTCTTCGCGAGGATACTGAACTAAACCCACCCGCCATCGATCACGTAGCTCTGGTTCGTGATCGCCGCACTATCTTCCGCCGCCAGAAACAGCACCAGTCGCGCCACCTCCTCCGGCCCTAGAATCCGCTTCAGCGCATGGTTCCGCAGCATCTCCGCCCGGTACTCCTCCGTAAACCACAGCCGCCGCTGCCGCTCCGTCAAAATCGCCCCGGGCATCACGCAGTTCACCCGCACGTTGTCCGCCCCCACCTCGTGAGCCAGCGCCCGCGTCATCCCCACGATCGCCGCCTTCGCCGTCGCGTACACCGGAACGCCGCGCGACGGAATCACCCACGCAATCGACCCCATGTTGATCACCGACCCCGCACCTGCCGCTCGCATTCCGGGCAGCACCGCCTGCGCCATAAAGAACTGCTGCCGCAGATTCACCGCCATCGTCCGATCCCAGATCTCCTCCGTCACCTCCTCCACCGTGTGCCGGGTGTCATTGCCCGCGTTGTTCACCAGCACATCCACCCGCCCAAACCGCTCCACCACCCCCGCCACAGCCCCTCGCAGAGCCTCCGTATCCGTTAGATCGCACCGCACATATACTGGCCCCGTCCACCCTGCCGACTCCACGCGCCGCACCAGTACCTCCGCCTCCTCATCCTGTACATCCAGAAACACCACCAGCGATCCCTGCAGCGCAAACGCCTCCACAATCGACTCCCCAATCCCACTCGCCCCACCCGTCACCACCACCACCCGATCCCACAAGCTCGGATAGCTCGCCCATCTCGTTTCCGTCATCGTCCCGCCCTCGCCGTCCCGAACGCCCCACCCTCATGCTCCCCCGTCCGCAGATCCACCGTGAACGCCACCTCCTTATCCGACATCACATCCCACCCCCACCCATGCAGCACCGTCCCGTCCACCTCTCCTAGCCGCAACCCCTCCCAGCTAAGCCGCCCCGTCTCCCACGCCAACCCGTTCAACCCCCACGCCGCCACCGTATGAAACCCCGCAAAGACCAGCACCCCCGCCTCGACCGCCTCCCGCACCCACACCACCGGCCGCAGCTTCACATGCGTCGACAACTCCGGCCGCACCGTATCGATCACATACGCATACCCTCCCGCCACCGCGCACATCTCCTCCGCCCGCGGACACCCCCACACCCCCGTCGGCACCTCCGCCCCCCGGAACCCCAGCGCACACATGGCCAGAAACTCGCCCGCACCCCCGTCCGCCCGCACCAGCAGCTCCAGCGCCCCCCGCGCCATCGCATCCTCCTCCCCGACCACCACCTGCGGATACGTGAACCGCCGCGCCGGCGCAATCAGCGGAGCCCGCTCCAATACCTCCGCCCGCCATGCACGGCGAAACCCCGCCTCAAGCAACTCTCACTCCAGCCCCACATCGGGCATCTACCGAACCGCATCAGGCGGCCGAAACTCAACCCCCACATCGCCGTTCAGCCGCTGCGTCGCCGCGAGGTCGATCTCGTCCAGCGGTATCTCCCGCCCACGCCCGTCCTGCACATACAAGGTCGTCCGCGTCAGCATGTAGTTGTGGATCTGCTCGGGAGCCCGCCCATCCCGAAACACCAGCACCACCCCTGCCGGAGAACCACTCCGCGCCCCGGCGCCACGTTGTGCCAACGCAGACAGCGTCCAACTCAGAGCCAACAGCGCGACAGCAGGGAAGCGCCTCATGCCGACAGTCTACGCCTTCTCCGGCTCAGGTTTGCCGCCCATCACAAACCGCTTCAATAGAACCGTGCGCACAGTCTCGGCTCCCGCCTCAGCGCAGGTCGGTCCTCCTGCGCACTCAGCCGCACGCTCCATTTGCCTGATCGATTACCGTGCTGGAGTTGAGGTGCATCTACATTCACAGCACCGGAAGGAAGGTCCCTTTTGTTCCTTGAAGAGTATGCACTGATTGGCGACTGCGAGACCGCCGCGCTTGTCGGCCGCAACGGCTCAATTGACTGGCTCTGTTGGCCCAACTTCGCCTCAGCAGCCTGCTTCGCCCGCCTCCTCGGGTCCGACGAGAACGGCTTTTGGCGGCTTGCGCCGAAGGAAAAAGTTGTAAGGACCTCGCGGAGGTACGAACCCGACACTCTGGTCCTAAAGACCATCTGTGAGACGAAGAGCGGAACCGTGGAGATCACCGACTTTATGCCTCCGCGGGAGACACACTCTCACATAGTGCGCATCGTGAAGGGGCTGCACGGCAAGGTAAAAATGCACGGAGAACTCGTCCTCCGTTTCAGCTACGGTGAGGCAGTCCCATGGGTGACGCGCACGCAAACAGGCCTGCGGGCCGTCGCCGGACCGGATGCAGTCGAGTTGCACACCACCGCTCCGCTGGTAGGAGAGAACCTGCGCACCGTAAGTGACTTCGTCATCGGCGAGGGCGAGTCGGTCTCGTTTGTGCTTACCTATGGAACCTACGGCAGCTATCGAGAACACTCTATTGGGAATCCCGTGGACGTTCAGAAAGCCTACGGGAAGACCCGCGACTTCTGGACACAATGGGCCGCTCAATGCACCTACCAGGGGAAGTACCGCGAGCTGGTGACGCGTTCCATGATCACGCTCAAGGCACTCACCTTCCGCCCAACAGGAGGCGTTGTCGCTGCGCCCACCACCTCGCTTCCTGAAGATATCGGAGGTGTGCGCAACTGGGACTACAGATATTGCTGGCTGCGCGACACAACCTTCACGCTGCTGGCTCTGATGAACGGCGGCTACTACGACGAGGCACGCGACTGGATGCACTGGCTCCATCGCACCATCGCCGGCAAACCCGACCAACTCCAGATTATGTACGGCATCTCCGGTGAGCGCACCTTGCGGAATGGAAGCTCAAATCGCTGCCCGGATATGAGAACTCCTCTCCGGTTCGCATCGGCAACGCGGCTTCCGAGCAGCTACAGCTCGACACGTATGGAGAGGTGCTGGATGCCTTCTTCTGGACCTACTCCAACCTTGGCCCAGGACAGGCAGCGGAGTTCGATCTCCTCCGCTCCATGGTCGAACACCTCGAAACAGTGTGGCAGCAGCCCGACGAGGGCATATGGGAGGTGCGCGGAGGCCCGAAACATTTCACATACTCCAAAGTCATGGCCTGGGTTGCCTTCGATCGAGCCATCAAGATTGCAGAGAAGGGCGGATTCAAGGCGCCACTTCGACGCTGGAAAAACACGCGCGACACCATTCACAAACAGGTGTGCGCCAAAGGCTTCAGCAAACGTCGCAACAGCTTTGTGCAGCATTACGGATCAAAACATCTCGACGCCTCTGTGTTGCTGATGACTATGGTGGGCTTTCTGCCACCGGCAGATCCGCGCATTCAGGGGACGGTGACCGCGATTGAACGCAATCTAACCAAGGATGGCCTCGTTATGCGCTACGACACCTCGAAGACCAACGATGGCCTCCCCGGCAGTGAGGGCAACTTTCTGGCGTGCAGCTTTTGGATGGTCACGAATCTGAAGCTGATCGGACGCGATGCCGACGCCACAAAGCTATTCGAGCGCCTTCTATCTCTTGCGAACGATGTCGGCCTCCTCTCGGAGGAGTACGACACCAAGCGCAAACGATTGGTGGGTAACTTCCCGCAGGCCTTCTCCCACATCGCATTGATTGGTGCAGCCTACCACCTCGCTGAATCACCAAAGCTGGAGCGGCATATAGCCAGTCTGGTCGTTGACCCGCTCAGCCGTTAAGTGTCGCTGAAAGGCGCAAGCATAAAAGTAAGACTGATTCGCTTTCTCCGTTTTAGCAGTTGCAAAAATATTTTGCACTGCACATAGCCATACTCGTTGAGTTCGCGATGCTCGCATCACGATGCGCATCGAACCGTACAGAGGGTTTCCATGAACTTAGAAGGCAAGGTAGCAGTCATTACCGGTGCGGGCACAGGCATCGGTCAGGGAATAGCTCTGGCAATGGCAAAGGCAGGCGCCAGCATCGTTGTCGACTACGTCGGCAACGCCTCCGTCTCGGAGGATACGATCCAACAGGTGCAGAAAATGAACGCCAAAGCCATTGGGGTGGATGCGGACATCTCGAAGCCGGAGGATGTCAACAGTCTCATTCAGAAGACAGTGGCGGCCTTTGGAAAGCTGGATATTTTTGTCAACAACGCGGGCATAGAAAAGAAATTCGCCTTCGTGGACTACCCACTCGAGGAGTGGCAAAAGATCATGGCCGTAAACCTTACCGGCCCATTTCTGTGCGCCCAGGCGGCTGCGAAGCAGATGATGACACAGGGTAAAGGTGGTCGCATCATCAACATCTCCTCCGTTCATGAAGATCTTCCTATGCCCACCAACGCTCCTTACTGTGCCAGCAAGGGAGGACTTCGTATGCTTATGCGTACCATCGCGGTAGAACTTGCCCCGCATAAGATCACGGTCAACAACATCGGGCCTGGCGCCATCTACACGCCGATCGACAAAGACGTGGAAACCAACAAGAAGCTGAATGATGAGATTCTTGCAGAAATCCCGCTCGGGCGTTGGGGCCAGCCGGAAGAGGTTGGCAATCTCGCCGTGTATCTGGCCTCCGATTTGGCCTCCTACCTCACTGGAAGTACTCACTTTATTGACGGAGGCATGTTGAGGAATGCGGGTAGCTTATAGGCGAAGCCTCAAGAAGCAAGTAGTCGGGTTATGCTACGATCATTCCCTCGCGCTTGGATGTAAGTCAGCCACTGTCCCGAGCTTCCTCTTTTGAAACACGAACAGTTTCCGATCGGAATTGAGCCATGACCCAGATCATCCCAGGTTCGGGCGTGGCGTTGTTGGCTACCTTCACAAGGCTAGCGGGGTCGTCCTCTACCTGGTGGCCCACAACCATCTTCTCCCCGGATTCGACGCCGGCCCGCGCAATCTTCGGCCTCTCAATCTTCGTTCTTACCATCACCGGGTTGATCTTTGTTGCGATAACAACGCTGCTCGTCTATGCGCTCGTCCATTTCCGGGCTCGGTCCGGAGATGACAGCGAGCCTCCTCAGGTCTTCGGAAGCACCCAGATCGAGCTCGCGTGGACCATCATCCCGCTTCTGATTATCGTGGTGCTCTTCTTGGGAACCGCGCGCGTGATCTTCTCCGTTCAAGATGCAAAGAAACCGGCGGCTGCTCTCAACGTGATCGTCGTTGGTCATCAGTTCTGGTGGGAGTTCCGATACCCGGACTACAACGTCGTTACAGCAAACGAACTGCATGTTCCCGTCAGCGACGCCCGAAGCTCGCGTCCCACCTTTATGAAGCTCACCTCGGCAGATGTCGTTCACAGCTTCTGGGTACCGCGGCTTGCGGGAAAGACCGACCTGCTTCCAAATCGCGTCAATGAGATGTGGATCGATCCGCAGCGCACGGGCATGTTTGATGGACAATGTGCCCAGTTCTGCGGAGCCGAGCACGCCAAAATGCTGCTCCGCGTCTATGTGGATACGCCCGAACAGTTTCAGGCCTGGATCGCTACACAGCAGAAAGAGGCCGCTGGTGCCTCGTCCTCTGCAGCCCCTTCGTCGCCGGACCTGACCGGCAACACGCCTGGCAGCTTCCAAGCCCTTCAGGTCTCCCAGACAGTAAAGGCCAGCCAGGCACGAAGCGCCGCTGAAACAGGACGCGACGTCTTCGAGCACCAGGCCTGCATCAACTGCCACACCGTCCGTGGGACGGTAGCCGATGGACGCTTTGGGCCTGATCTGACGCATCTGATGGGGCGTCACACGATCGCTGCTGGAGCTGCCGACAACACACCGGAGAACCTTAAGCGCTGGATTGCTGACCCGGCGACCTTCAAACCTGGGGCGCTCATGCCGCCCATGCATTTGACCGATGAGCAGAACACGCAGATCACGAACTACTTGACCACGTTGAACTAGGCAGGGCGGAGAACCTATGGCAACCCCCACTATCCCGGCTCTGGGCGAGATCGAAGGAGCGCTGGATCGCACGCCGCCCAAACGCTTCGGCGGCACATATCTTGAGCTGGTCCACAGCTGGATCGTGACCGTCGATCATAAGAAGATCGGTATCCTCTATATCTGTTACGCGCTGATCTTCCTGCTCGTAGCGGGCGTGGAAGCCTTGGTCATTCGCGTGCAACTCCTCCACGCCCACAACGACTTCATCACTGCCCAGGTATATAACCGCCTGTTTACCATGCACGGGACGACCATGGTCTTCCTGGTCGGCATGCCCATCCTCTTCGGCTTCGGTAATTACCTGCTGCCTCTCATGCTGGGTGCTCGTGACATGGCGTTCCCGCGGCTGAATGCGTTCAGCTTCTGGATTAGTGCCTTCGCTGGCATTCTTCTGTACTACAGCTTCGTAGGAGGTCTGGGCCTCGCCGGGGCGGGCACCGCGCCCGATGTAGCCTGGTTCGCGTACGCGCCCCTTACGGAGAAAGCTTTCTCCCCCGGACACACCGTGGATTACTGGGCCGTGGCTCTCATCCTGAACGGCATCGGTTCCATAGGCACTGCCATCAACATCATCGCCACCGTCGTTTCCATGCGTTGCAAGGGCATGACGATGATGCGGATGCCATTGCTTCCCTGGATCTATCTCACGACGGCCGGATTGGTCCTGGTTGCCGTTAGCCCTTTAACCGCAGCGCAGATTATGCTGCTGATCGATCGCTATCTAAACGGCCACTTCTTCGACACGCAGGCGGGCGGCTCGGCCATTCTGTGGATGCACTTCTTCTGGATCTTCGGGCATCCGGAGGTCTACGTGCTGGTGCTGCCGGCCTTCGGCTTCGCAAACGAGATCATCCCCGTCTTCTCGCGTAAGGCCATCTTCGGATATCCGGCTATGGTGGCCGCAACCGTCGGGATCGCTTTCATCAGCCTCTCCGTCTGGGCGCACCACATGTTCACCGTCGGCCTGACCTCCTTCGGAAACACGTTCTTCACCTTATCCACGATGTTTGTCTCCATTCCGACCGGCATCAAAACGTTCAACTGGCTTGCAACCATGTGGGGCGGCAAGATCCGATTTAAGACCCCGATGTTGTTCTCGGCCGCATTCATCCTGCAGTGGGTCGTGGCCGGCCTGACCGGCATCATGCTCTCGGTCGCCCCGTTCAACTGGCAACTGCACAACTCCTACTTCGTCGTCGCCCACTTCCATTACGTTCTGGTTGGAGCCATCGTGTTTATGATCTTCGCCGCCAGCTACTACTGGTACCCGAAGATGACAGGCCGGATGCTCAGCGAGCGGCTGGGCAAATGGCACTTCTGGCTCATGGTCGTCGGCTTCCACCTCACCTTTGACTTCATGCATATCCCAGGCCTCCTCGGTATGCCGCGCCAGATCTATACCTATGAACCCAATCGCGGCTGGGATATCTGGAACCAGATCGTCTCTGCCGGAGCAGTCTTCCAGGCCGTGGCGGTCGGCATCTTTGTCTACAACCTGGTCCACTCGTACTTCCGCGGCCGCCTTGCCGGACCCGATCCGTGGGATGCGTGGACACTCGAGTGGACAACCGCCTCACCGCCTCCGTCGTACAACTTCGTCACGGAGCCGATCGTGGCAAGCCGCCGTCCTCTCTGGGATCTGAAGCACCCGGAAGATGCGGATGCAGCCTATGAGTGAGCTGGCCGGAACCGTCCCTCTCGAGCACATCACAGGCGATGCAGCTTGGCACACGCCCTCGCGCGGCCGTGTCGGCATGGTCGCGCTCATCATCGCCGAAACTGCCGTCTTTACCATCTTCGTCGTCGCCTACGTCTTCTACATGGGCCGCGATCAATACGGCCCAACGCCGAAGCAGGTCCTTGACCTTCCCATCTTCAATACCGTCTGTCTCCTTTCGAGCAGTCTCACTATCTGGCTCGCGGAGCGTTCCATCGAGCGCCGAAATCTCGGAGGCTTCAGCCTTTGGTGGGGAGCCACCTTTCTTCTTGGCCTTATCTTCCTCCTCGGTACTGCACGCGAGTGGTACAAGCTCATCGTGCACGATCAGCTCACCGTCCGCACCAACCTCTTCGGCACCACCTTCTACTCGCTCGTCGGTCTCCACGCCACCCACGTCATCGTGGGCTTGCTGATGATCGGCGTTGTGCTTGCCCTCTCTTTAACAAAGCACGTCCGGCCAGAGCACAGCGAACGCATCCAGACCCTTGCCCTCTACTGGCATTTCGTCGATGCGGTCTGGGTGGTCGTCTTCACCGTGGTCTACGTGATCGGAAGATAATTAGCCATGCAAACCGCCAACGCCACCATCCCAAAGACCGGCGAAATCACTCACCAGCAGATCCACCTGCCCGCACCGACGGCCTGGCCCATTCTCCTGGCGATGGGTCTGGTCCTCTGCGGCGCCTCGCTCGTCACCAACTACGGCATCGGCATCCTTGGTGTTCTACTCACTGTCTTTTCCAGCGTCGGTTGGTTCCGCGACGTCCTTCCCCACGAACAGCACGAGATGGTCGAAACCCGGGAAGAGATCATCCCCGTCTCGGCCGCTCCGGTCAAGGTTCGACGCATCGAGGTCGATGAAACGCATCGTGCTCAACTGCCCTTGAAGACCTTTCCCATCTCCAGTGGCATCAAGGGTGGAATCGCGGGCGGAATCGCCATGATCATTCCAGCGGAGATCTATGGCATCCTCCGCTTCCACAGCATCTGGTATGTCATCAACCTGCTGGGAGGCGCGGGCGTGGCTAGCTGGACGAACCCTACCACTGCGGAGATCTCCCACTTCCATCTAAGCGCGTTCGTTACCGCAACCGTGATTCAGATCTTCACCTGTCTGCTTGTCGGTCTCCTCTACGGCGCGCTCTTGCCACTGTGGCCCAAGCATCCGATCCTGCTCGGCGGCATCATCGCGCCCGTGCTTTGGACCGGCCTCCTCCATAGCGTGCTCGGCATCGTCAATCCGTTTCTCGATCAGCGCATCGACTGGTGGTCCTTCGCGGCGTCCCAGGTCCTCTTCGGTCTGGTCGCCGGCTACACCGTCACCAAGCTCGGCCATCTCGAGAACCTCGCGCAGGTGCCGCTCTCGGTTCGCCTCGGCGTGGAAACACCCGGGCTCCATCCCGATGCTCACCCGAAAGAGCCCCGTACATGAGCTTGGCCTGGACACCTCGCCAACGAACGTCCGCAGCGATCTCATTTGCTGCCCTTGCCGCGGGGTTGGCCCTCAGCGGCTGCACCTTGCCAGGCCATCCCAAGCCAGGTCCTGAGGTCGTACGTCCCGAAGCCGTTCTCGCCTTTGAGCCGCTCTACCGGCAAAACTGCGCCGCATGCCACGGAGCCGATGGGCAGAACGGCTCCGCTACCGACCTCGCCAACCCCGAATACCAAGCCCTGATCGACGACGCAAACCTTCGCGACATCACCGCGAACGGCCAGAAGGGAAGCCTCATGCCGGGCTTCGCCGTCTCCGGCGGGGGAATGCTCACCGATGCGCAAATCGACGTTCTCGTGCATGGCATGCGCGAGCGATGGGGGAAGCAGAACGTGCTGGCTGGTCTGAACGCCCCTCCCTACAAGGCCGTTCATCCCGGTGACCCGTCCCATGGTCAAGCCGTATATAGCGCTGGCTGCGCTCGATGTCATGGAGCACAGGGCCAGAAACCCGGGCCTGCCGGCAGCATTCTCGAAGGTGCCTTTCTCTCGATCGTCTCCCCTCAGACACTGCGGTCCACGGTGATCGCCGGTCGTCCTGACATCGGTCAGCCTGATTGGCGTGGCGATATACCCGGTCGCGCGCTCACCGATACCGAGGTAACGGACCTGGTTGCGTGGATGACCGCACAACGCCCTCCAGCTCCCGGCCGGCCATACCCTAACGATTCTCAGACCTCCGAGCTGCCCGGCAATCACCAGCCAAGACCCAATCGAGCGCCTCCCGCTGACGGGAAGAAGTAGAAGAGGAATCCCATGGAAGAGATGTTGCCGCCGCCCACACCTGACGAGCAGGAAAGCCGCCTGCACGAAGAAAAGGTCAGCCGACGCACCTTCATGATGCAAATCGGCATCGCGCTCAACGTCGCCGTTGCCGCTGCGATCGCAACGCCGGTCGTCGCCTACCTGCTCGGCCCCGTGCTCCGCAAAAAAGAGTACCGCCACTGGATCGAGATCGGCGACATCTCCGACTTTCAGCCGGGAGAGACCAAACTCATCGAGTACCGCAACCCGTTCACCGACAGCTGGGACGGCGATACCGCCAAGGTGCCGGCTTATGTCCGCCTCTCCTCCACAAAACAGTTCACGGTCTTCGCCATCAACTGCGCGCACCTCGGCTGTCCCGTGCGCTGGTTCTCCGAGTCGCAGCTCTTCATGTGCCCCTGTCACGGTGGCATCTACTATGCCGATGGCGCTCGGGCCGCCGGTCCGCCCGAACGCGGATTATTCACCTACGATCAGCGAATCCAAGACGGCAAGTTGATGATCGACGCCGGCCAAACCCCGACCCTCTCCAATAAAGCATCGCTCTCCCCCTGCCCGAAGGGTCCTGAAACCGCCTCTGAACCCGTGCTCGTCACAAGGATCACTCCATGCCCTGGTACAAACGAACCTACGATTGGCTAGAACGCCGCCTGCAGGTCGAGGGAATGGTCAAAGAGGCCGCCCTCCACAAGGTGCCGCGCAACACCGCCAGCTGGTGGTATGTCTTCGGCAGCGCCAGCCTCACGCTGCTCATCCTCCAGGTCGTCACCGGCATCATGCTCGCCCTGATCTACGTGCCTTCAGCGGCAAACGCCTGGAACACCCTGCAGGTCCTCAACCACCAGCTTCCCCTTGGCTGGTTTCTGCGCGCCATGCACGGCTGGGGCTCCAACTTCATGGTCGCCGTTGTGCTCATACACATGGCGCAGGTGTTTCTCTTCGGAGCTTATAAGTTCCCCCGCGAGCTCACCTGGATCCTCGGCGTCCTCATGCTTCTGCTCACGCTCGGCATGGCCTTTACCGGCCAGGTCCTGCGCTTCGACCAGGATTCCTACTGGGGGCTCGGCATCGGCGCTTCGATCGCCGGCAGAATCCCATTTGTCGGCGCACAGGTCGTTCATCTCCTGCTCGGCGGACCTACCATCGCCGGCGCAACCCTGTCCCGCTTCTTCGCCCTTCACGTCTTCGTCATTCCCGGCATGCTGCTAGCCTTTACCGGCGTGCACGTCTGGCTGGTCCTGAAGCTGGGCGTCAACGAGTACCCCAAGCCCGGCTACCTCGTTCGCCGCTCCACCTACGTGAAGGACTACAACGCGCTCGCCCATAAGGGAATCCCATTCGTCCCTGGCGCCGTCTGGAAGGACCTCGTCTTCTCCGCCGCGATCCTCTTCGCCGTCGCGTTCTGTGCTGCGGTCTTCGGTCCCTACGGTCCCACCGGTGTCCCTGATCCCACCATCATTCAGACAGCACCCAAGCCGGACTTCTTCTTCCTCTGGATCTACACCATTCTCTCCTTCCTCCCTTCCTCCATGGAGACGCCTTTTCTCCTGATCGCACCCCCGGTGGCTATCGGTGTTCTCATCGCCTTACCGTTCATCGCCGGCGTCGGCGAGAAAAGCTGGCATCGCCGACCCGTCGCAGTATTCTCCGTCATGTTCCTCGCCATCGCCTTCGGCGTCCTCACACATCTCGGCACCTACACACCCTGGAGCCCGCACATGGACGCATGGAGCAGCGCCGTGGTTCCCGTCCGCTACGTACACCAGGCAACGCCGCTGGAGCGGCAGGGAATCAACGTCTTCCAGGAGAAGCAGTGCCGCAACTGCCACGCCATCGGCGGGGTCGGTGGAAAGCGGGGTCCGGAGCTGGATGATGTCGCAACCCGGCTCACCGAAGATCAGCTCATCCGGCAAGTCCTTCAGGGCGGAGGCAACATGCCCGCCTACGGCAACGCCCTTTCGCCATCGGAGACGACGGCCCTCGTACGCTTCCTTGAAACGCTGCACCCGTACTACCAGCACTCCGCCAGTGATGCTTCCCGCGGCGTCGCGGAGTCCGGAAACATCCCTGCCGACAGCATGATCGAGCATGGTGGAGGACAGGCGAAACCTCAGTAGCGGTTCCTGCCGCTGCTGCTGCTCCGATCCTATGGACGAGTTCCCTCAAGGTATCGCACACGCCTGGTCTTTTCCTCCCCTGCCTGCGGCCGTCATTGCGATCACGGCCTTCCTCTACTTGCGTGGCTGGCTCATCGCCCGCAGAACGCGCCCACAATATCTGCCGCCTTGGGCTGCCATCTCCTTCCTAACAGGCCTCGCCGCACTTTGGATCGCTCTCGCCTCTCCCATCGATGCGCTCGATGACTTCCTGCTCGCGGCGCATATGCTCCAGCACTTCTTACTCATGTCGATCGTTCCTCCTCTGCTGTTGCTCGGCGCTCCTGCCGTCCCCCTTCTGCACGGTCTGCCTCGCCCCATCATCACGCGCGTCTTCGCTCCCGTCATGCGCCGAACCTGGTTCCACGGGCTTGCTCGGGCCATCGGCAATCCCATCTTTGCATGGCTCGCGATGAACCTCGCCTACCTCGGCTGGCATGTTCCCGCAGCCTTTGAGCTCACGTTACGGTCCGAGCACATCCACAATCTCGAGCACCTCTGCTTTCTCACCACATCCATCCTCTTCTGGTGGGTCGTCATCTGCCCGTGGCCCGCGACCTCGCGGCTCCCACGCTGGGCCATCATCCCCTACCTCCTCAGCGCAGACCTCGTCAATACCATGCTTTCGGCCTTTCTCACCTTCTCCGGCCGCGTTCTCTATCCGTCCTATGCCGCGGCCGAGCGAGTCACCCGCCTGACCCCGCTTCAGGATCAGGTTGCTGCGGGAGCCGAGATGTGGGTTCTAAACTCCTTCGTCTTTCTCATCCCCGCCATCCTCGTCACGGTCCGCCTCCTCTCACCCAAAGCCCTCCGCCGTGCAAACGTCCAGCTTGGCTAAAGGAGCCACGCATCCATGTGCATCCAATCCTCTGACAAAGCCGCCGCAAGGCAAGCAAAACACCGCCAGGAGATCCCAAATAATGAGCAGTAAATCAATCATCCGTTCCACCGTCCAGACCGGCCTCGGCCTCGCCTGCGTCTACGCGACTTGGGCCACGCTGCGCCGGCTGGAAGAACGCACCGCCAACGCGGGCCTCGCAAAGGGGAAGCGCTTCATCATCCTTGGCGGCGGCTTCGCTGGGGCGGCAGTCGCGCAAGAGCTCGCCCGCCTGCTTCCCGGTCAGGGCAACGGTGAAATCCTCCTCATCGACGAGGACAACTATCTCCTCTTCACCCCCATGCTCACCGAGGCAGCAGGCGGCGAGCTCGAGACGCGGCACATCGTCAGCCCACTCCGCTCGGTCGAGCCCCGTGCGCGCTTCGTGCAGGGCCGCATCACCAAAATCGACCTCGCTGCAAAGAGCGTCCAGGTCGAGACTCACTCGGGGAATCTCGATCCCGCAACCCAGACCTTTCAGGCCGACCATCTCATTATTGCCCTCGGCTCCGTGACCAACTTCCACGGCACCCCGGGAGCCGCCGAAAACTCAATCCCCATGAAGAAGCTCGACGATGCTCGCGGTGTCTTTCAGCGCGTCTCCGCCTGTCTTGAGCGCGCCGCCGTGGAGCCCGATGCCGCGAAGCGCAAGGAACTGCTGACCTTCGTCGTCGGTGGTGGCGGCTACACCGGCGTAGAGACCATGGCTGCCGTCAACGACCTTGTACGTGCCAGCGTGACCAAGCTCCCCCTTATTCAACCGCGCGAGATACGCACCGTCATTGTGCAGCCAGGAGATCGCCTGCTTCCCGAGCTCTCCGCCGACCTTGCGAGCTATGCCACGGAAAAACTGAAAGAACGAGGTGTAGAAGTCCTGCTGAATACCGGCATCGCCTCCGCCACTGATCAAGCCGTCGATCTCCAAAATGGCGAGCACATCCCGGCCCGCACCTTGATCTGGGCCGCCGGCATCACACCAAATCCTCTCATCGCAGATCTCCCTGCCACAAAAGGAAAACATCACGGCCTCACGGTAGATGGCTGCTGCCAGGTTCCGGGTCACGCCGGTGTCTGGGCGCTCGGCGATTGCGCAGAGATCCCCAATCCAGCTACCAACGAGACCTACGCTCCCACCGCGCAGAACGCTACCCGCGAAGGCAAGCTGGTAGCACAAAACATCGTCGGGAGCCTCCGTAACCAATCCCCGAAGCCCTTCCGCTACACCCCCCTCGGCGAACTGGCCCTCGTCGGACGTCACTCCGGGGTCGCCCGCGTCTATGGCCATAACTTCTCCGGTCTCCTCGCCTGGGCCATGTGGCGTGGCGTCTATCTCGCCAAGATGCCGGACATCGGGCAGCGCGGCAGAATCCTCTGTGATTGGCTCCTCGACATGGCCTTCGGCAGAGTTCCAGTGCCAGTGTCCGAGGCGACCAATGCAAGCAGGTGAGCGCAACATGCTTCTCATATGAGTCCCGAAACGAGCAGGAGCGAGATCCTGATCGTGGGTGCTGGACCCACCGGCCTGGTTCTGGCTCTCGGCCTCGCGCTTCGCGGCGGACCAGATCAACGTCGGCGAGGCCATCCGAAGGTTGGAACAGGACATGGCCCTGGTCCCGTGTCTGCACCCCGTCGACGCACCCTGCCCGATCGTGCCCAGTTGTAGTCTGCGTGGCGCGATGCAGCAGGCAGGCACAGCGTTCTTAGCCGTATTGGACACGTACACCATCGTCGACCTAGTCGCTCCTTGCGATTCCCTGAGAGGTCTACTGAATATCGGTTTAATGGTCAAGGGGACAGATCTGCGACCGACCCGATTGGGACCCTCATAAGTTGATCACCCTGGGAGTATCTCGTCACAGCACCGCTGCGGATCTAGACGGTGCCTTAGGTGCGGTAAGGACAGAGGCGTAGGGAGGGCTACATCTGAAGATGGCATGTCCTTGGTCCTGTTCACCACACCTCGACTTAGTCTTAAGCATCTAACAACGTGATAGCCAGCGTGGATTCGCCGGGTCGTCGAGATATCTGTATCCAGACTGACTGTAGCTCCAAAGAATAGAAGCTGCCTCGTGCCTTGAGTGTGCCAGACGAAAGAGTGTGACTATGCGCTTCAATGACAAAGTGTGTCTTGTGACCGGAGCTGGATCCGGAATCGGCAAAGCAACCGCGAAGCAGTTCGCCCGCGAGGGCGGCAAGGTTGAGGTAATCGACCTCAACGAGCAGCACGGTAATCAGACCGTCCAGGAGATCGTTGCCGCCAAAGGCGAAGCCATCTTCGTCAAGTGCGATGTGGGAAACCCAGCGGAAATCCAAGCAGCGGTGAAAGCCGCTCTCGATAAATGGAAGAAGATTGACGTGGTCGTCAACGATGCCGCCATGATGACCTTTAAGCCTATCGTAGATCTGCCCGATGACGACTGGGACAAGGTCCTCGACGTGAATCTCCGTTCCGTATTCCTGTTTTGTAAATATTCTGTCCCCCACATGCCGCCAGGCAGCGCGATCGTGAACCTGAGCTCCGTTCACGCCCACGAGACCACGAAAAATGTTGTCCCGTACGCGAGCTCCAAGGGCGGCATAGAAGCATTCACCCGAGGGTTCAGCGAGGAGATCGCATCGAAGAAGATACGCATCAACTGTGTTGCCCCCGGAGCGGTAGACACACCCATGCTCTGGGATAATCCCAACATTAAGAGCGGCGTCGAGAAGGTCGAGGGAGCGATTGGCAAACCGGAGGACATCGCGGCGGCGATCTGCTTTCTTGCAGCTCCCGAGGCTCGGTTCATCACTGGAACTACATTGATTGTCGACGGCGGCCGCCTCGACATCCTTCCCTGAGGCGAGGCGTTATTTATGGCTGAATTTATGTTTGCGACGGGAATAGAGAACAGCTATCCAACCATAGAGTGGAAGGGCAAGAAATTCCGTCAGGATGAGCTGGCGAAGACCAGGCACTACGACCGCTGGCGCGATGACTTCCATAGACTCGAAGAGCTTGGAATTGAATATCTTCGCTACGGTCCCCCATATTTCTCCACTCACACTGGACCCGGGAAATACGATTGGGCGTTTGCGGACGAGACCTTTAAAGCACTTCATCAGCAGCGTGTGACACCAATCGTCGACCTATGCCACTTCGGTGTCCCGGACTGGATTGGAGACTTTCAAAATCCCGACTGGCCAAGGTTGTTTGCAGAGTACGCTCAAGCATTTGCACGCCGCTTCCCGTGGGTGCGCTTCTATACACCGGTGAACGAGATCTTCATCGCTGCCACGTTCTCTGCCCAATTCGGCTGGTGGAACGAAAGGCTGAAAACCGATCAGGCGTTTGTGACGGCTCTTAAGCACCTTTGTCAGGCGAATATTCTGGCGATGCATGCCATTCTGAAGGAGAAGCCAGACGCTATTTTTATTCAGAGCGAGTCGACGCAATACTTCCATCCCGAAGATCCAGACTGCCAGGACTTCGCGCGGAGATTCAATGAGAAGCGCTTTCTTTCACTCGATCTTACGTATGGTCATCACGTCAATGCCACCATCTACGAATACCTGCTCGACAACGGCATGACCCGCGACGAATACCACTGGTTCTTGCAACATGATGTCAAGAACCGCTGCATTATGGGAAACGACTACTACGCCACAAACGAAAATCTGGTTCACAGCGATGGAACTATCTCCCTATCTGGCGAGATCTTCGGCTACTACCCCATCACTCACCAGTACTTCGCGAGGTACCGTCTGCCAGTCATGCACACCGAGACCAATGGCTTAGGCGGAGAAGATGCCGTGAAGTGGCTTAACAAGGAATGGGCCAATGTGCATCGCCTAAAGCAGGATGGGGTTCCCATCGTCGGTTTCACCTGGTATAGCCTGCAGAACCAGGTAGATTGGGACACAGGATTACGCGAGGACAATGGAAACGTGAATCCGCTTGGCCTCTGCGATCTCGATCGAAATATCAACCCTGTCGGGCATGCCTACAAAGAACTCATCCAGGCATGGCGCAAAACCCTCAAAACGGAGAGCAGTGTTCTAGCACTCTGCACGTAGGTTTTGCCTAAACTCTTTCCCCCCAAGTTATGTGTCTGTCTAGCGGGTGAAAACCTCTGATAAGTCAGTATCAGATGAGCACGAAGCGCCGTTCTTCCTTTCAAGAAAGACGTTCGGATAGCAGGTGATCAGAGATTCGTATTGCATTGGCAATAATGGTCAGTGAGGGATTAACGGCCCCTGCCGAGACGAAGAAGGAAGCATCGACCACATATAGGTTGTCCAAGTCGTGCGCCTTGCAGTTTATGTCGAGGACGCTTGCGAGCGGATCGGTTCCCATACGGCAGGTGCCGTTCTGATGTCCCACTCCCTCAATAGGAATGCGCTTCTTGAAATAAACATGAAGCGGAAGCGAGGTAGCCGCATGGCCCGCCTTCTTGAGAACATCGACCCAGCGATCCTTCAAGCGATCGAATGACTCGACATTATTTGGGGTATAAGAGAGCCGTATGCGCCTGGGGGCCGCCTCACTAATTGTTTCAGATTCGTTCGTCCGGCCCGTGTCGCCTGACGGATGAGGCCCCACGATCCCGGGTTGCTGGCTGTCGGCCGACATCGGTGTAGTGTTGTGCAGCGTGACCCGGTTCTCAGGATCCGGCAAATCCTCCGTTGTAAGCCACCAGGGAACCGCGTGGTGCTTCATGCCCTCAAGAACCAGCGCCGGCGTGAGCGGAGGGGCCTGATCCTTCATCATCTCGAAGTGAAAGCTCCCCAAAGGCTGGATCTGCCCAAGCGGATAGGGATAGCTCGGGTCCGAATCCCTGAGATAGAAATCGTTTGTGCCCCACGTCTTCGTGTAGGTGTCCTCATTGCGATCGGTCGTGATCGCAAGTAAGGCGTCTGCCTGGTGGTACATAAAGTTTCGGCCAACCTGGTCAGAGCGGTTCGCAAGTCCGTTCGGATGCTTGTCGTTCGCAGACGCCAAGAGAATGACCGCGGAGTTGATGGCGCCAGCGCAAACAGCGAAGAATCCGGCAGTGTAGGTGACTGCCTTGCCGGCGGTCGAAGGCGGCGCCGTGCTCTCGGACGGTTGGGATCCCACCACGTATGACTTGCCCGGTCCCGCGTGAATCACTTCAACGGCCGTCACCGCCGTGCCCGTACTGTTCGTTAGCAGCCGCGTCACCCGCGAGTTCGTCATCAGCGTGACGTTCGGCAGGTGCATAATCTCCCGGATGCAATTGATGTCCGCATCCGATTTAGCGTGAACGAGACAAGGATACCCGTCGCAGGTATCGCAACGGATGCACTTCGACGCCAGAGGGTCGGCTTCGTTCCGCTTCAGGCCAAGCGGCATCGGAAACGTATGGATGCCGAGCTTGCGAACGTCATTCTCGATAGACTCCATGCGAGGCTCGTTCCGCAGGGCAGGGAAGGGGTACTTCTTCGAGTGAAATGGCTCTGTAGGATCGTAAGAAGAGCCGTATCCGCCAGGCACCGATGGAGCCGAGCCCAGGTCCCCGTGAACATGAAACAACTCCTCGGCCCGCGTATAAAAGGGTTCCATGTCAGCGTAGGAAATCGGCCAGCTCGGAGAAATACCGCCTTTCTGCTGAATAACCCCGAAGTCCTCCGCGCGCATCCGGAACATCGCTGCGCCGTACACCTTGGTCTGCCCGCCGACGAAATAGGCCTGCTGCGGATGCAAATCCTTTCCATTCTTATCCTGCCAAGTCTCCTTCGTGTGGTAGCGATTGTCGAGAAAGACTGCGGAGGTGTCCCAGTTGAGCTTCTCTTGCGGCATAAAGGGACCGCGCTCCAAGATCAGAATCTTTTTGCCGGCCTGCGCCAGGTGGAGGGCAAGGGTTCCACCTCCGGCACCAGTGCCAATCACGATTGCGTCATAGTCCATAGCCATATGTCTAGGATGCAGACCAGCAGATAAAAGGGCAGGGATAGGGGTGCAGCTTGGCGGCCGCCGAAACACCCGCCTAAAGCCGCCCCTTCATCGCCCCCACCCCCGCCTGCGACACCTTCACATCCTCCTCCGACTTCCCACCGCTGAACGCCGCGATCAGGTACCCCTTCCTCCCCCGCACAATTACCCCGCCGCTCCATCCAAACTCCCCCGTCAGCGGAGGCCGCACCTGGCTCCCGCTATCCTTCAGCGTGTCCGCCATCTCCGCAGCCTTCGCATACGCAATCGCCAGCAGGTTGCTGCCCTTTCCCGTCGCCGTCGGCTCATCTTTCAACCGACCTACCACCGCCATCCTCGACTCCCACCCCTCCACCCGGTCCCCCTCGAAATATGCCACCACCGCCACGCCCGTAATCTTCAACTCACCCGCACGCCTCCGCATCGCCACAAGTGCCTCATCGGCCGCTGTGCCGAAATCTTTAGCCTGTCCCGCCCCGTCCACGCTGACCGCGGCCGCCGGCGTCTGCGCCCGCACCCCGAAGCCAGCTCCATTCGGCAGACCAACCAGCACCAAAATCCCCAAGGCTCCAAACCGCCGTCGCACGAAACAGCAAAAACCTGTCATTTTCATACGCGCAGCATAAGCCCTCGCACCATCGCAAGGAAACCCACACGCTTCGCCCTTCCCCGTCCTCAAATCCGTTCAATGGTGAAATTGGTGTTGAGCCTTCCTTTTTCGGGGCCACCTCCTCAGCCGGGCAAAGCGGAAGAACCCCTCTAACCCGTCGCTTCAAGCGCTCGCCCGATGTCCTCCAAAAGATCCTCCACATCCTCCAGCCCCGCGCTCAGCCGGATAAACCCCTCCTCGATCGCATCATGCCCCCACCGCGCCCGCCGCTCCGCCGTCGTCACTACCCCGCCAAAGCTCGTCGCACCCGTCACCAGCTCCGCCGCCGCTAAAAACCGCTCCGCCGCCTCGCGATCCCGGAGCACAAAGCTCACCACCGGCCCAAAACTCCGCATCTGCCGCGTCGCGACAGCATGCCCCGGATGCGCCTTGAGCCCCGGATACATCACCCGCACCACCTCCGCCCGCCCGGACAGGAACTCCGCGATCCGCAAAGCATTCGCGCAGCTCCGCTCCAGCCGCAGAGGCAGCGTCGCCAACGACCTCCCGGCGAGCCACGCCTCCATCGGCCCCGCAATGCTTCCCGTCAACGTCCGCCACCGCTCCAGCCCCGCGTACAGCTCCGCGCGCCCTTCCCGCACCGCCACATGCCCGATCAGCAGATCCCCATGCCCCGTCACCGACTTCGTATCCGAAACCACCGAAAAGTCCGCCCCCAACTCCAGCACCCTCTGGCCTAACGGCGTAGCGGTCGTGTTGTCGCACGCCACCAGGCACCCCGCCCGGTGAGCCCTCGCGCACAACTCCGCAATATCGCATACCTCCATGCCCGGGTTGCTCGGCGTCTCCAGCCACAGCAGCCGGGCGCCGTCTACCAAATCGCCCTGAGCCTCGCCCGCCGTCGGCGCCAGCCGCACCTCCACCCCCATCTTCGCGAAGATCTCCTCCGCCAGCAGCCGGGCCGAAAAGTACCCATCGCTCGGCAGCACCACCGCGTCCCCCGGACGCAGCACGCTCCCAAACACCGCCGCAACCGCCGCCATCCCCGACCCGAACACCAGCGCCCGAGCCCGATACCCCTCCCCAGACTCCATCACCCCCAGCGCCCGCTCCAGCGCCGTCCACGTCGGGTTGTGTGATCGCCCATAGCTGTACGCCACCCCCTCCACATCGCCAGGCACATGAAACGGAGCCGCAAACACCGGCCCACCATGCATCGCCTCCCCTGCCACAGCCGGCGTCAACATAGCCCGAACAATCCGTGTCGCCTCCCGCATACACAAACCTCCAGCCACCACGCTAACCCGTTCCACCGCCCAAACCCTGTCATCCTGAGCGTAGTCGAAGGGAAAGAACTCGGTACTTGCAGTTGCCGTTGCAGTTGCCATTACCCATTGCAGCTTCGACTGCGTGTTTCACGTTGTCATTCTGAGCGAAGCGGAAGAATCCCAGTATCCGCAGTTGCAGTTGCTCGTTCTCCGCCGTCATCCTGAGCGCAGCGAAGGACCCCTGTATTTGCAGTTGCAGTTGCCGTTGCCGTTGCTGTTGCTGTTGCTGTTGCTGTGCAGTTGCAGTTGCTGTTGCTCTGCAGTTGCCTGTCCTTTGTTGTCATCCTGAGCGCAGCGAAGGACCCGCTTCTCTACCTCTGAACTCCCATTGCACCACTACCCCCGAAAATGCTCCCACCCCCCCGCCTTCAACTCCCGCCGCACCTCATCCTCCCCCACCAGCACCACACCCCTCCGCCGCGCCACCACCTGCCCGATTCGCGTCACCGCCACCCCCGCCAACCGCCGCGGCACCCGCCCCGAAGCCGTAAACAACAACTCATATTCCTCCCCGCCATGCAAGGCCAGCTCCAGCCCCCGCGCCC
>JAABUX010002499.1_pt1 | contig 25906 bp, 22 predicted proteins | sample 5561851 | NCBI WGS metagenome assembly JAABUX01 (sample SAMN10711883, study PRJNA513361) | rock metagenome | isolation source: Antarctica rocks | place: Antarctica: Victoria Land, Richard Nunatak red sandstone | collected 2016-01-03 | reverse complement strand
TACCGAGGGACATGTGAATAGGCTCAAGCTCATAAAAAGACAAATGTATGGCCGCGGCAAACACGATTTATTGCGACAGCGGGTGCTGCGGGCGGCCTAGCCGCATCACCACGAACGCAGGAGAACCGATCTCACCGGCCTTGACAGGCGTAGGCCACTACCCGGACACGGGCAAAGCATCCTGACGCCCCCCTCTGCCCTTTGCACCTAGCCGCGTGCTCCCCCACTTGACGCAACCCCAGCGGTGATGGCGCGTCCTGAGCGAGCAGAGCGGCCGGATCGTCGTCGTAGTGCTTGTGGCGTGTGGCGCAACGCGCGCGAGGTCGGCCCCCATCTCTCCTACACAGGCAGGTGGGGGAAGAGGGCAAAAGCAGAGCGACGACCGCCCCGATTGATCACGAGAGGCGACGCATCCTGAGAAGACAGAGGGCGCGAAGATAAAGCAGGGAGCCTTCTTACCCTGGACTCTCCATCCCTTCCGCAAGCTGACGCTCCTGCTCATTCACGGCCTCCTCCGCGCTATCCCTTTGTCCCTCTCCTGGCTCTCGACCCTGGGGATGAGCCGCGTCGCGCGGCGGTATGTCGTCCTTCACCGCGTCGCCTGAGATCTTTTTCTCCCCCACAGGATGCTTCTCGTCGTGCGTGGTCATGGTCACCTCTTCGTTAGAGTGTAGCTGACGGGCGATCCCGTCCAAGCAGCAGACGCCTGTCGGTCGCCCTACCACCTCCCTCGATTTACAGAGGGGTAGGCGTACAAGCATTGCAACAAACGTACCGCTCCTTGGAAAACGTGAGACGGCGACCTCACATCGGGAACGGACACACGAGCCGTGCGCGCAGGCCTCTCGCTGAGAGCCGCACTACCCCGCACCACCTGGCCAGACCCTCTGTAGAGGGCGAACTGCGCGAGCGCTTACCTAGAGTTTGGCCCACTTAGGCAGCGAAACAGAGCACATCGCAGACGTGGGCGACGAACGCGGGCGAGATTTGTGGCGGGTAACCAGAAAACGGGGACGCGTGAAAAGCTTACTGCCCCCACAACGAGCGGCGGACGCGGGCGATGGCGTCGTTGAAGGTCGGCGTCCGCTTGTGATACCAGGCGGCGCCCTTCGCCACAGGATGCCCTCCACCCCAGAGGTCGTGCGCCACGAGCGTGACGAACGAGAAGAGGGCGAGGGGGACCGGGGTGGTGCGGCGGACAGTCTTCTCGGACCAGCCGCGTCCCGTCTCCACGCCGAGAGGGGCGCGCACCTCATGGAAGGTGGACTCCATCTGCCAGCGCAAGACGAACCAGGAGACGATCTGGACGGGGTCCGCCGCGAGATCTGTGCAGAGCAGGGCCTGGGGTGGGAAGCCACCCGCGGGATCGCGCAGCAACACCCAGCGCAGGGGGACGGGCGGCTGACCCGTGCGGTACCACAGGGCGGTCTCCGAGACGGCCTCCAGGGTGCGGTTAGGTTCGCCGTACCAGAAGGGGACCGTGAGGGATGTCTAGAGGGTCGTGGGGTCAGCCAGACGGGCGGCGAGCGCGGGCAGGCGCGCTCCAACCAGACGCGGACGGCCCTTTTGACCAGGCGTGCGGGGTGGGGCAGGAGCGAAGAGGCGGGCATCCAAGCGCAGGCGGGTCACGAGGGTGGCCACGGTGCGCGTGGCGTCAAGGAACTCCAGGACGGCGTAGGCGCCCTCGCCCACAAGCACGAGCGCGCGGGTAGGTTGCCAGCGGTGGACGAGGCGCACCATCCCCCGCGCCCACTGCGTCAGCGTCTTGTAGCGTCGTCCGTGCTCCGCGTCGTACCGCACCGCGGGCGCCCGCAACAGGGTGCTATCGATGTGGAAGAGTCCGTCGGAGAGGATGCGCCCCTGCTCGTCGGTGGCGGCCCAGTAGAAGCTGTGCCATTGCAAGAGTTGGTGGAAGATCGACTCGTCGACGAAGCCAGCGATGCTGATGCCCAACAGCACACCTGTGAGGATTGCCGGGCTGAGCCGTGAGCCAACGTGTTAGATGTCCACTCCAGGGCTGCCGCTGCCCCGGACCGTGCGCGTCGTCGCCATCGTCCACCTCTGCTTCCCTCCCTGTACCGTGCCAAGCGACACGGCAACGACGGGACAGGCAGCATGAAGAGAGGGCGGAGGCGTCGTCCCATCGCGTCATACTGTAGGGAGGCAGATTCCATGCTAGAGGAACACGGTTGGGACATGTCCTGCGGCCTCTCAGCATGGCAGAAGAACTAGGATCAGAGAGGAGGGGGCTCGACCATGCGCGTGCGTCGTCTGTTGCAAGGCGTCAGATAAGGTGCGCCACTCCGTCCGTGCAAGGAGCACTGGGGGCCTAACCAGAGCGCCCGCGTGGCCGGTCCGTCGTACGGAGGGGCCGGTCTGTCGGTGCAAAATGGTGAGGCAGAGAGGCTAGTGTGAGGAGGGCGCAGGGTCTAGGCGCAAGGGTGAGGAGCCCTTACGCCCACGCGTCAGGAGCCATCACGCATAAAAAGAGCAGAGAGAGGGGCAAGGACATTATGGCCATCCGAGGGATGCTGTTGGATGTGGACGGTACGCTGGTGCTGAGCAATGACGCGCAAGCGCGGGCTTGGGTCGAGGCCTTCACGGCGCATGGCCGTGACGCGTCGATCGACAGAGTGCGGCCGCTGATTGGGATGGGCGGCGACAAGGTCGTGCCGGAACTCGCGCCGGTGACGCCCGACCTGGAGGAGGGGGGGGTATGATAGGGGACAGGAGCCAGGGGACGGGTGCCGGGGGGCGGATCATGATCGCCTTGCGCGTCGCGCCGGACGCGCGCTATCTCGACCAGCTGCGGCGGGAGGTCCCGGACGCGGACTTCCTCGTCCCCGCGACGTCGGAGGCGTGGTCTGAGACGCTGTCGCGCGCCGACGCGCTCGTCGTCGGGGCGTCGGTCACAGCCGAGGATCTGGCTGCTGCGCCGCAGCTGCGTTGGATCCAGGCGACCATAGCCGGCGTCGAGGGTTTCCCGTTCCCCGCGCTGGCCGCGCGGGGCATTGCCCTGACCAACTTCAGCGGGGTCGCCGCGCCCGCCATCGCCGAGCACGTCCTCGCGCTAATGCTGGCCTTCGCCCGCGGGCTCCCCGTGCTGCAGCGGCGACAAATCGAGGGCGCCTGGTTCGACAACCACGCGGAGGCGCCGCCGACGGTCGAGCTGGGGGGCCAGACGTTGGGGGTCGTCGGGCTGGGCGACATTGGGGAGGAACTGGCCTGGCGGGCGGGTGCCCTGGGGATGCGCGTGCTGGCGACGAACCGCGACCCGATCGCGGCGCCGCCGGGGGTGGAGCGCGTGCTGCCAAGCGAGGCCCTGCCCGAGATGTTGGCCGCGTCCGATCACGTCGCGCTGTGCCTGCCCCTAACGCGGGTGACGGAACATCTCATCGGGCGGGAGCAACTCACCACGATGAAGCACTCCGCCTACCTCTACAACGTCGGGCGCGGCGAACTCATCGACCAGGACGCGCTTGTCACGGCGCTGCGCGAGGGCACGATCGCCGGGGCGGGGCTCGACGTGGCGACGCCGGAGCCGTTGCCCCCCGACTCCCCGCTCTGGGCATTGCCCACCGTCGTCATCACAGGCCACACGGCCGGCCAGACGCCTTTGTACTGGGAGCGCGGCATCGCACTCCTGATCGACAACGTGCGCCGCTTCCTGGCGGGGGAGGAGTTGCGCAACACGGTCGACACGGGCGTCGGCTACTAAGTCGGCGCCGCGCGGCAGGCCCGAGGTTCGCCAGGTCTACGCAAGAAAGGAGGCCTCGCCGGAGGAGGGGGGGGCTACGCCCTTCTTAATGAAGCGAAGCGGGGGCTTGGGTAGCTCTAAGGGGGGATCTATCAGAACTCAGAACACATGCTGCCAGTCGCCTCCGATTCGCTCCCGGCTAGCGGCTAAGACCACCTCAATCCTACAGGTGTTTACGACAAGCTGCGTGGTTTGCTGGGCATGGGCGGCGATAAGGTGATTCCGGAGGTCGCGCCCGGACTCACGGACAAAGAGGGTGTGGGCGAGGCGATTGCCAAGCGGCGTAAAGAGATTTTCCTGGAGAAGTGCGCAGCGGATCTCCAGCCGGCGCCGGGAGCGCGTGAGCTGGTCGAGCATATGCAAGCGAGGGGACTGAGGCTGATGATCGCGAGTTCAGCCCAACCGAATGAACTGGAGGTTCTGCTCAAGCGGGCGCGGGTCGATGACCTGCTCCCCGAGCGGACCACGGCCCAAGACGCGAAGGAGTCTAAACCGGCGCCGGGTATCGTCGCCGTGGCGCTGGACCTGTTTAGCGACAATTAGAAGGGCTCTGGCACACATTCCGTGCTCGATTCCGTGCTCTCTGCCCTACTCTTCTCCAAGGCGCCGCCTTTGCGATGACGGTAGAGGAGGTTATGATGCGCTTGACAACCTTGCTTCCTCACTTGCGCGGGCGGCGCGTCCTCGCGGTCGCTGTCTCCCGTCACGAACTGGCCCTTGAGGTCCTGTCGAGAACAGGACGTGCGCGGTGTCCCGCGTGTCGCCGCTGCTCCCACCATATCCACTCTCATTATGTGCGCCACATTGCTGACCACTCTATCGGTGGACGCCGTGTCGTCATTCATCAGCGCGTCCAGCGGTTCCGCTGCCTGGCCGCTGGTTGCCCGCAACAGACGTTCGCGGAGCAGTTGCCGGGCCTCGCAGGACGTTATGCTCGCCGGAGCACACCTCTAGAAACGACAATGGAGGACATCGGCCTGACGCTCGGGGGACGACCAGGGGAACGTTTCGCCCGGCGCCGTGCTCTGTCGATCAGCCGTATGGCCCTCCTGCGGCGCGTGCGCCGTTTGCCGTTGCCCGACGCCGGCGCTCCCGCCGTCCTCGGCATCGACAATTTCGCTCTCCGCCGTGGTCGTGCTTATGGCACTGTTGTCGTTGACCTTCAAGCCCATCGTGTCGTGGACCTGCTGCCCGAGCGGACTGCCGGAACGGTCACGGAATGGATGGCCACGCGTCAGCCGCCGGAGATCGTGTGCCGTGATCGCGGCAGCGCCTATGCGGACGCCGCACGGCAGGCCGCACCAGAGGCCACGCAGGTCGCCGACCGATTTCATCTCGCGTGCAAGGGGAGCGCCGTCCTTGAGCGTGTCCTGGCACGTCATCCTGCGGCCTTACGCCGGGTGACGGAGGGAGAGAGTCTCATCTGTCTCCGTCACGTCGCCCTCGGCGTCTGTCTGCAGGGCTAGGGCTGTCGAGGAAACAAGCGATCCACGTCGTGTCGGCCGGCGCGCACGGTACATGGAGGTCGTCGCCCTGCACCACGCGGGCTGGTCGATCACGGCCATTGGCGCCCATCTGGGCTTGTGCCGCGCGACCGTCCGCACACACGTGCAGTCTGACGCCTTTCCCGATAGCGCCCCCCGCCGCAGCCTAGATCGGTCAACGGGCGCAGGCCCAGCGGCCCAGACCTCCCCTCCGCTCTCTAGACCTACTCCGTGCTCCCACACTTGACGCAACCTCCTCAGCGTGCTTTCTGCTCCTCCAAAGGCCATTTACAGGGGGAAGTTTGTCACGTCCGCCGTTGGAGCAGCGTTGGACCCAGGCGATTTTTGTAGTTTCAGGCGTTATGCACCGGCAGAGTGTCTTCAGCTCAAATTAGATGCGATTGCCCTGGCGCGTCATCGCAGCGAACCCCGTGCGCCGTATGTTACCCTACGTCCTAAAGGAGTGGGCGCCCTAAACACGAGGCGTCCGGCGCTCGGTGCGTGGAACGGATACTGAGTGTGACCGCGCCAGAGTAATGCAGTCCTGGGGCAGCGCTGAAGCGTCGACGGGAAGCAGGCAACAACGCCGCGGTGTATCCACCTTCGGTAGACGCAGCGTGTGACGTACCACGGCATGAGCATTTGACGGGTCCGTGAAGGACTGAGGGATGGGTAGAGCACTGGACCTCGACGGCATGACGACCTGCGGGGAAGGCCCTTTCCTTAGATGTCGCTCGACGCAGGCGTCGGCGATGACTCCCCGGCTTTTTGTCGCGCAAGAACCACGGTTTTCTCTTTGTCCCTGGCACGGTTTCTGTCTTTTATCGCAGAGCCGTCGATGAGTGAGCAAACGTACCCTGCACGGTAGAGGCGTCTCAGGGGTTCGTGCGACAGTGCTCGTGCGGGGACAGCAGCAGAGACAGGCAACCGTTACTGTAATGAATGTCGCGGGAGAGTGAAGATGATTCTCGTCGGAGTTGATGTCGGCGGCACGTTCACTGATATCGTCCTGACCGATACCGCAACGCAGCAAAGCTCTATCCACAAGACGCCCACGACCGTTGACGACCCGTCGCGCGGCATGGTTGAAGGACTGGTCCAACTCACCCGGCGGCTCGGGATCGGTTTGGCCGACGTCGGTCACATCTTCCATGGCACGACAATCGCGACCAACGCCGTTCTCACCTACGACGGCGCGAAGACGGGGATGATCACTACGGAGAATTATCGCGACATCCTCCACATCGGGCGCCACCAACGTCCACAGCACTATTCGATCATGCAAGAGATTCCGTGGCAGGACCGCCCTCTGGTGCGCAGGCGTCATCGCAAGGTGGTGCGCGAACGGGTGAAACCGCCTCATGGGAGCGTCGAGATTCCGCTTGACGAGGAGGCGACCCTGCGCGTAATCGGTGAACTCAAGGCCGCTGGAGTGGAGGCTATCGCCGTCTGTTTCCTGTTTTCGTACTTGAACTCGGAGCACGAGGAGCGGGTGCGCGCCCTCATCGCTCGGGAGTATCCCGAGGCCTTTGTCAGCACGTCCGCCAGCATCTCACCGCAATTCCGCGAGTTTGAACGATTCACGACGGCCGCGCTTAACGCCTTCGTTGGACCGAAAGTTAAGCGCTATCTTGAGCATCTGGAGCACGCGGCGGCGGCGGCGGGCCTGACCTCAGACATTCACTTAATGCGCTCAAACGGCGGCGTGGCGACGACGCGCGTGGCGGCCGCCATGCCGGTCACGTTGCTGCTCTCGGGGCCCGCCGCCGGCGTCTTGGGCGGCAATTGGGTGGGGGGACTCGCGGGGCGCCGCCGGCTCATCACCTTCGATGTCGGGGGAACGAGCGCCGATATCGGCATCGTGACGGAACACGGCTACGCGGAGGCAAGCGCGCGCGACACGCAGATCGGTGGACATCCGGTCATGGTCCCGATGATCGACATCGAGACGATCGGCGCAGGCGGCGGCAGTATCGCGTACGTCGACCGCGGCGGTGCGTTCCGCGTCGGCCCGCGCTCCGCGGGCGCGGCCCCGGGTGCGGCCTGTTACGGTCGAGGGGGCACGGAGCCAACCGTGACCGACGCCCACGTCGTTCTGGGCCGCCTTGATCCGATGCACTTCCTGGGGGGTCAGATGCCTATCTACCCCGAGCGTGCGGCGACCGTCGTGCAGACGCTGGCCGAGAGGCTAAGCGTGAGCCGGGAAGCGGCGGCCGAGGGTGTGCTGACGATCCTCAACAACAATATGGCCAACGCAATCCGCGGCGTCACGATCCAAAAAGGGCACGATCCACGGGAGTTCACGCTGGTCGCATTCGGCGGGGCCGGCCCCCTGCACGCGGCTGAGGTCGCGGAGTCGCTCAGCATCCCCGCGGTGCTCATACCGCCCCATCCCGGCATCACATCGGCCATGGGACTCCTGACCACCGACCTTAAATATGATCTGACGCGGACCGAATTCATGCGGAACACCGAGATCGACCTCGCTAAGCTCAACCGGGATTATGCGGAGCTGGAACGCGAGGTGCGTCAGCAACTACGCGCCGATGGGATCGACGACGCGCGGATCAGCGTGGTACGCGGGGCCGATTGCCGGTACATCGGACAGGGGTACGAGTTGCGGGCGCCCGTCCCCAACGGGCCGCTCGACGACGCGCAGATGAGCGAGGTCTGGGACGCGTTCCACGGACTCCACGCGGCGGACTACGGGCATAGCTTCCCGACCACGCCGGTGGAAGTGGTGTCCATTCGCCTCACGGGCATCGGCCGCATGCCCAAGATCGCCCCACCGGTTCCGACGGACGGAGGGCAGGGAAGTCCCGTCCTGGGCTGTCGCGACGTCTTCTTTCGCGTGAACGATGAGTTGAAGTCCTTCTTGACGACCTCCTACGAGCGGACGCTCCTGCGCCCACACGACACGTTCGCCGGACCGGCCATCATTTTCCAGGTTGACAGCACGACCGTGGTGCCCCCGGACTGGACGTTCCACGTCGACCCGAGCGGCAGCCTCTTGCTCACGCGCACAGATGCTATCGAAAGGAGCCCCCATGACAACGTTTAACCGGCCGTCGCCGCCTGTCCCCGCACGCATCGACCCCATCACGGCGCGCGTCATTGCCGGCGCGCTCGAGAGCATCGCCGTCGAGATGGGGCACAAGTTAACGCGTATGTCCTATTCCAGCATCATTCGGGAGTCGGAGGATTTCGGCTGCGCGCTGCTCGACACGCAAGGCCACCAGTTGTGCGAATCGACGTTCTCCACCCCGCTGCAGCTCGGCCCGATCCCAGGCTATGCCCGCGGTATCTTCCGTCTGTTCGAGGAGCGGGGCGACCACTTCTATCCGGGCGACGTGATCATCCATAACTCGCCCTACCACGGGGCGTCGCACGGTCCCGACGTCGGCTTCTGCGTACCGGTCTTCTTCCAAGAGCAACTCGTCGGCTTCTCGTTCACCACGGCGCATCACCTGGACATCGGGTCCCTCAGCCCCGGTAGTTGCGGCATCGTCAACGCCCAGGACGCCTACGCGGAGGGGCTTCAATTCCTTGCTCTCAAGGTGTCTGAGAGAGGCGTCAAGAACGAGGCGCTGTGGCGGATGCTGCGCGACAACATCCGGGCCTCGGACCTCGTCGTCGGCGATATGGAGGCGCAGGTCGCGGCCTGCCAGATTGGGGCTCAGCGCTACATCGAACTGCTCGAACGCTTTGGAGTAGAGAAGGTCATGGCGGCCAGCGAGGATCTGATGGACTACTCCGAGCGCATGTTGCGGCAGGAGATCGCGGCTTTGCCCGACGGCACGTACCACGCCGAGGGCTTTATCGACGGCTTCCCCGAGATGGATGACCCGGCCTACCGGAATCTGCGCATCGCCGTCGCCATGACGATCGCGGGCAGCGACCTGACGGTCGATCTGACAGGGACCTCCCCGCAGATCGACCTCCCCCTGAACATGCCTTTCGAGGGGACGACCGACATCGCCGTGTACCTGACCGTGCGCAGCGTCTTGCTCGACACGGCTGTGCATGAATTCGTGCCGCAGAACTCCGGCCTCACGCGCCCGATCCACATCGTCGCGCCGCTCGGATCTCTCTGCAACCCCATCTTCCCGGCTCCGACGATCGCACGTTTTTGCCCGGGCAACATCGTGGCCGACACCGTGATGCGCGCGCTGGCCCAAGTGGCGCCCGATCGCGTGTCGGCGGGGATCGGCAACCTCAAAGTCGCGGCCTACAGCGGGACGGTCGACCACCAGTACTGGGTGTATATGGACATCACGGAAGGCAGTTACGGCGGTCGGCCCGGCAAGGACGGGATGGACGCTGTCGATACGCTGTTCGCCAACACCCGCAACAACCCGATCGAGGATATCGAGTCGCACTATCCGTTGCGCGTGACGCGGTACGAACTGGTCACGGACCGCGGGGGTCCCGGGCGGTGGCGCGGCGGCCTCGGGTCGGTCCGTGACGTGACCTTCGACGCTGCGGCAGGCATGAGCCTCGAAGGCGATGGAAATTGCTTCCCCCCTCCGGGCCTCTTCGAGGGGCTGTCCGGACAGGTGGGAGAGGTCGTCCTGAACCCTGACGCCGCGACCGCGCGCGCCATGACCTCGAAGTTCCCGTATATGAAGGTGGAACCCGGCACGACGATCAGAACCGTCAGCCCGAGCGGCGGCGGCTACGGCCGCCCCTTCGAGCGCGAACCTGAACGCGTCCTGGCGGATGTGATCGACGGCTACGTGACGGTCGAGAGCGCGGCGCGTGCGTACGGGGTGAAAGTGGTCCCCGGGGGCGCCGAGGTGGATGGGTGGCGACTGGACAGGGAGGAGACAGCCCGTCTCCGTGCCCCGGGAACTGGGCGGCCATGAGGGGCGAACCAGGAGCGCCCCTCACGATCGACCGCGCGGAGATCGCAGCGTGCCTCGACGACCTGGCCCAGTTCGGTCGCCATCCCGACGGCGGTATGCGACGGCTCGTCTATACGCCCGAGTGGCAGGACGCGGTCGACCGCTATACGAAGTGGCTCGGCGACGCCGGACTGCAGGTTCGGCGGGACGCGGTCGGGAACGTCTTCGGCGTGGCGCCCGGACGGGACCCCGGGCCCTCGATCGTCACGGGGTCGCACATCGATACAGCGCTGCGCGGTGGACGCTTCGATGGGGCGCTCGGCGTGGTCGCGGGATTCGTCGCCGTGCGAACTCTCCTGCGCACCTTTGGGCCGCCCAGGCGCACGCTGGAGACGCTCGCCATCTGCGACGAGGAGGCCAGCCGCTTCCACTCGAACTTATGGGGCTCACGGGCCATCGCGGGATTGATCGAAGTGGGTGAGGCGGACACGATCGTCGACGCCGATGGGGTGAGCGTGGCCGACGCGATGCGCGCGCGCGGTCTGCACCCGGCACGCATCGTGGATGCCCGCCGGGACGACATCGACGCCTTCCTCGAACTGCACATCGAACAGGGGCCGGTGCTGGAGAGTCGCGGCGTCGCGGTCGGCATCGTCGAGGCGATCACCACTCTTGAGGAGTTCGAGTGCACCCTCGAGGGTCGGGCCGACCACGCCGGCGGGTTTCCCATGGACGCGCGCCGCGACCCGATGATTGCCGCCGCCGAGATGATCCTCGCGATCACGCGCCTGGCGCGCACCATCGGACCGCCCGCCGTGGCGACGATTGGGCGCATCGTCGCGGAGCCGGGAGCCCCGAACATCGTCGCCGCGACCGTGCGCTTCACCATCGACGTCCGTTACCCCGACCCGGCGGCGCACCGCCGTCTGGTCGAGGAGATCGAGGACGCGTGCCGCACCAGTGCGGAGCGCCACGACGTGGGATTGTGCATGGAGCGGTTGGCGTTTCAACCGCCAACCGCGAGTTCTCCCGATTTAATCGCGTTGATGCGCGCGGCGGCTGACGACCTGGGACTGCCCTATCTCGCGATGGTGAGCGGAGCCGGGCACGATACGCAGGTCCTAGCCCGGGCAGGCGTGCGGCGCGCCATGATCTTCGTGCCCAGCCACGAGGGCCGCAGTCATTCGCCCGACGAATTTACCGCGCTGGATGACATCATCCCCGGCGTCGCCCTCCTCGCCGAGACCCTCTACCGCCTGGCCTACCAATGAAAAGGGAGAGCGGCCCCGGTGCGCGCTGTCGCGGCAGTCCCACCGCTGACGCCTGACCATGTTGGTAATCCGTCGATCTCCCACCACGCCTATATAGCAGGAGGATCACCCGTGCAACACTCGCGACTCCGCTGGTTATCGGCCCTCTCTCTCGCTGCGTTGGCCAGCGCGGCGTCTCCAGCCCTTGGCGTTCGCCCCGTCGCCGCACGGCAACAGGTGTTTCGGGCGTCGGCGGCCGACCTGTCCTACGTCACAGCTCAGATCAACCACTATCGCGGGCTCCCGCGATTTGTCGCACCCGGGCCGGCCTACAACGCCCGGAAAGCGGTGAAGGGCAAATCGCTCTTTGTCATCCCGGCCAGCAGCACCATCCCCTTTGTGCAGACGATTTCCAACAACATGGGCGGCATCGCGCAGACGATGGGCCTGCGCTATATAGAATGGCCGAACCAGGGCCAGCCCTCGCAGTGGGTCCAGGGTATGGATTCGGCGACGAGCCGCGGGGTGAGCGCCGTCGATCTGCTGGCCGGCGTCAATCCGGCCACGCTGGAGCCCCAAATCAAGGCGGCGCGCGGAGCGGGCGTCGCGACCATTGTCTCCCACCTCTACAACGTCGGCCAGACGCCGGTGCCGAACCTGGCAGCGACCGTCGACATCCCCTACGAGAAGGCAGGCCGTCTGCTCTCTGATTGGACGATCGCCAAGACCGGGGGACATGTCGATGCGGTAGTTGTCACCATCAATGAAGTGGTCTCGACGCAGGCCATGGTCCACGGCATCACGGACGAGGCCGCGCACCACTGCGGCGGAGGCTGCAAGCTCTCGTTCATCAACGTCACGATTCCCGAAGTGGCCACCAAGATCCAGCCGGAAGTGCAGACGGCGCTGGCCCAGGATCCGAACATCAATTACGTCATCGCGCTCTATGACAGCGCTGAGGCGCCGTTCGCCGTCGCGGGCATTAGAGCGGCCGGCGCCCTCGGCCGCGTGAAGGTCGTGACGTTCAACGGAACGCCGTCCGTGCTCAAGATGGTGCAGGACGGCGCCGGCGTCGAGATGGACATCGGGGAAAACCTCGACTGGATTGCGCGTGCCATCGTGGACCAGCACATGCGCTTGATGGCAGGCCTCCCGGCGCTGCATGATCCGCGGATCCCCCTGCGCATCTTCGACCAGAAAACGGTCGGCGACACGGGGCGGCCGCCCCGTGATTCGACGGGCTTCGGGTCGAGCTACATTGGCGGCTACAACACATTGTGGGGACTCTCCCACTAGACGGAGTAAGGCGATGACTGACGTGGATGCACCCCAGGTAGAGGCAGATGCTGTGTCGCCGATTCCTGTCGTCGCCCTCACCCATCTGTCAAAAACATTCGGCGGCGCGCGCGCGCTCCAGGACGTCAACCTCAGTGTCCTTCCGAGTGAGGTCCATGGGTTGCTAGGGCAGAACGGCTCGGGGAAGTCGACCCTGATCAAGATCCTCGCCGGATTCCACGCGCCGGATGCCGGTGCGGAGTTATTCGTCGATGGGACGCCCGTTAAACTGCCCTTGCAGCCGGGTCAATTTCGCGACCTAGGCATGAGTTTCGTGCATCAGGATCTCGCGCTGATCCCCTCGTTAACCGTCACGGAGAACTTGCGGATCAGCACGCTGGCCTCGACGCGCCGCTGGCATATCTCCTGGGCGCGGGAGCACGCTAGGGCGGCGGAGTTGTTCGACCGCTATGGTGTGCATCTCTCCCCTCGCGCCCAAGTGTCCGACATCAGCGTCGTCGATCGCGCCCTCCTTGGCATTATCCGCGCGGTCAACGACATGCGCACGAGCCGCGCCCTCCGTGAGGGAGGGCGCGGCCTGCTTGTCTTGGATGAGCCCACGGCCTTCCTGCCCCAAGAAGGGACGGACCGTCTTTTCCGCCTCGTGCGGGAGATTGTCGCCGATGGGGCGAGCGTCCTCTTCGTATCGCACAAGCTCGACGAGGTGCGCGAGATCACCGATCGTCTCACGGTGTTGCGCGACGGCAAGGTCGTCGGCGCCGTCGTCACCCGAGAGACGACGGCGCCGCAGGTGATCCGCTTGATTATCGGCCGCGATCTCGACACACTGACGCCTCCCACACATGAAAGTCCCGCCAAAAACGTCATCCTCTCGGTCGCCGGCTTGTGCGGTCGGTCCGTGCGTGGACTCGATCTCGACGTCCACGAGGGAGAGGTAGTCGGGGTGACAGGCCTCCTCGGCTCGGGCTTTGAGGACATTCCCTCCCTTTTGTTCGGCGCGCACGCCGCAGCGGCGGGGACCATGACCTTTCGTGGACGGACTCACGCAGTGCCGTCCATGACGCCGCATGAAGCGATCGCCCTGGGTATGGCCTTCGTGCCTGCCGATCGCCAGAATGACGGGAGCATCGGCGCGCTCACGGTTACCGACAACATAACGATGCAAGTCATCGGCCGGTACGTCGCGGCGCTGCGGCTCGACCGTCGCCGCATGGTGGCGGACACGCAGGCGTTGATCACGGCCTACGACGTGCGTCCTCCCGCGCCGCGCCTGGAGTATCAGGGGTTGAGCGGCGGCAACCAGCAGAAGGTTCTGCTGGCGAAATGGCTGCAAACCGCGCCCTCCGTCCTCCTCCTGCATGAACCGACCATTGGCGTCGACGTGGGCGCGCGTCAGCAGATCTTCGGCGTGATACGCGACGCGGCGGCGGCAGGGACGGCTGTCGTGTGTGCGAGCGCGGATTATGAGCAGCTCGCGGCCATCTGCGACCGCGTGCTGATCATCGCGCAGGGGTGCGTCGCCCGTCAACTGACGGGCGCGGATGTCAGTGAGGAACGGATCGCTGAACAATGCTTGACCAGCGTCCCTACTGAGGGCGAGCGCGCAATGGAGGGGAAGTATGAAGCAAGCAGCCAACTCTGAGTCCGAACGGAGAGGAAACGGACGGCCCAGGGGCGACGCGCGGCGACGCGTTTCTGATGCGCTGGAACGCTTCGGGCTCGTCGCCGCCTGGCTGATCGTCATCGCTGTCTTCGGGATTCTCGAGCCGCGTACATTTCTCACCCCGGCGAACTTCGCGACCATCTTCGGCTCACAAGCCGTGCTCCTGGTCTTGACGCTGGGCGCGTTGGTTCCCCTGACTGCCGGCGACTACGACCTCTCGATCGCTGGCGTCCTCACTCTCTCCTCCATGTTGGTCGCCATCTTGAATGTCAATAGTGGATGGCCGATCGGCTTCGCCATCCTGGCGGCCCTGGCGGTCGGCGCGGCGACAGGGGCCGTCAACGGGATCATCGTGACGTTTTTCGGCATCGACTCGCTGATTGTGACCCTGGGGACCGGTACGATCCTGGGCGGCATCGTCCTGTGGATCAGCAACTCGAACACAATCAGCGGCGTGTCGACGACGTTGGTCAACCTCGTTGTGGACCAACGGTTTCTGGGCATCTCGCTCGAGTTCTACTACGGTCTGGCGCTCACCGTGGTGCTCTGGTACCTCTTTGAATATACGGCGCTGGGGCGACGTCTCCTGTTCGTTGGACGGGGACGCAGCGTTGCTCGCCTAAGTGGACTGCGCGTGCAGCGTCTGCGCATCGGTGCAATGACAGCGTCGAGCACGATCAGTGCGGCCGCCGGCGTTCTGTATGTAGGGACGATCGGAGGGGCCGATCCCACCTCGGGCCTCCAATTTCTCTTGCCGTCGTTTGCCGCAGCGTTCCTGGGTGCGACGGCCATTGTCCCTGGCCGCTTCAACCCCTGGGGGGCGCTGGTCGCGGTGTACTTCCTGGTCACGGGCATTACCGGACTGACACTCCTGGGCGTGCAGAGTTTTGTGCAAAACCTTTTCTATGGCGGCGCGCTCGTCGTGGCGGTCGTCCTCTCGCAGATCGCCCGACGCCGGACCCAGGTCTGATGTCCACGTTGCCCCTCCTGTCGAACCGCTGTGCTGAATTTGTCAGCGACTTGATGACGTTAGCGCATGGCAGCGATGGGAGGCGGCGATATAAATTTGTCAGGACGCGGATCACAAGCGGACTATGTGCGCGTCATGCCTCGCTACGACATCCGGTAAGTATAGGGGGCGTATCAGTGGCCGACACCAGGGTCATTTCATTGTCCCTAAAAGAGGTGGGACGCGCTGCTGCCCACGGACGGGGCGCTGAGCCGGTCGTGCCGCTCAGGCGTGGACGGCGTGGACCAGAAACAACCTTGTTGCGACGTGGAACACATGATGCCAAGAATGAAGGACGTGCATGCAACGAAGCGCTTGACGGCGTTCCTTGCATTGTATTAGCCTTAGGGAACCGCGCGGCACGGGGCACGTGTAGTCGAAGCCCGAAGCACGTCCGCGGCTACCCCTAACGCTGGCCGGGCCGCAGGGCCGTCATCGCGGCGGGGCAGGATGTATCGATGCTGGCGTAGCCAAGAGGAAGGGTATGACGCGGACGCAAGCGCAGCCGATCACCGTCGAGCGCATGCTCGACCTCGCGACCGCCAGCGATGTACAGCTCAGCCCCGATGGGACGCTTGCCGCCTTCGTGCATACGCAGGCCTCCGGGGAAATCGGCGCACCCCTGATGTCCTCGCTCGTCGCTGTCGCCGCGGACGGATCGATGCGCTCGTACTCGCCTCCTGGCGTGCACGAGCGCATGCCCCGCTGGTCGCCCGACGGCGCCGCCCTCGCCGTCCTCTCTAATCGCCCCGCGGTGCTGGGCGACGCCGTGGCGGAGCGGACGTTCGTGTGGGTGCTCACGCGCGAGGGCGACAGCGCGCGCCGCCTGACGGCGCCGCAAGGCGAGGTCAGGGATATGGCCTGGACCCCTGGTGGATCGGCGCTGATTCTTTTGATGACGGAGCCAGGTCTAGAGACGAGCGGCGCGGACGCGGGGGCCGCGTCCGACGTGGTGGAGGTGGAAAAGCACCCTGCCTATACGCGCCTCTGGCGTCTGGACCTGGACGGTGGGGACCCGGACCCGCTCACGCCGCCGGGCCTGCAGGTCTGGGAGTTCGGCCTCTCCCCTGATGGGCGCAGCGCGGCCGTGGTCGTCTCCGACGTGCCCTTTGAGTGGTCATGGTATCAGACACGCCTGGCCATCGCCTCGTTCGACGCTGGCGAGGCGACGACGCTCTACACGACGCCCCGCCAGCTCGCCCATCCGCGGATCTCGCCCGACGGAGCGGTCGTCTCCGTCGTCTCCTGCACGTGGAGCGATCGCGGCGTGGTGGGCGGCGACCTCCTCGTCGTACCGGTAGAAGGAGGAGAGGCGCGCAACCTGACCGCCGACCTCCTGGTCTCCATCTCCTGGACCGCCTGGGAGTTGGACGGCGCAACGATGTTGTGCTGCGGCTATACGGACGGCGAGATCGCGTTCTGGCGCCTGGGCCGCGACGGCGCACCTGCCCTTTTGTGGACGAGCGAGGGCGCCTTCGTCGAGCACGTCCAGCCCCGCTTCAGCCGGGCCGGCGACGTCGTCGCCGTGCTGCGCGAAGACACGTCGCACCCGGTCGACCTCTGGCTGGCGCGCGTCACCGTCGACGCGGTGGACGAGTGGCGCCAGGTCACCCATCTGCACGAGGGCGTCGACGCGTGGGACCTAGGTCCGGTCCGAACGGTGCATTGGAGGGCCGCGGACGACACGCCTATCCAGGGCCTGCTGGCCCTGCCTTCGGACTGGACGGACAGGGCGCCGCTTCCGCTCGTCACGCTCGTCCACGGCGGACCCGCCTTCTTGCAGCCCCACGCCTTCCTCCTGGACATCGTGCATTGGGCGCGCATGCTCACCGCCCACGGTTTCGTCGTGCTCCTGCCCAACCCACGGGGGTCGACGGGCTGGGGGACGTCCTTCACCGAGGCGAGCCTCGGCGACATGGGCGGCGCCGATTTCACCGACGTGCTGGCCGGCGTCGACCACTTGGTCGCTCTCGGCGTGGCCGACCCAGAGCGCCTGGGCATCGGTGGGTTCAGCTACGGCGGGTTCATGGCGGCATGGGCGGTGACGCAGACGGACCGCTTCAAAGCATCCGTGATGTACGCCGGAATCGCGGACTGGCAGTCGTTTCACGGCGTCGCGGCGGTCTCCACCTGGGACGCCATCGCCCTCGGTGCGCTGGGCCATCCTGCGAACCCCTACGATCCGTCGGGTCCGCACGTGCGCTTCTCACCCCTCACGCACGTGGAACGCGCGTCGACGCCGACGCTCATCATCAACGGCGAGGGCGATATGTTCGCGAGCCAGGGCTACCAGTTCTTTCGGGCGCTCAAGGACCTCAGGGTCGCGGTGGAGATGCTCGTCTATCCGGGCGAAGGGCACCACGTGCAGGGCCGTACGCATCAGATTGATATGGGCGCGCGCATCGTAGCATGGTTTACCGCGCACCTACGCTAGGACGGGAAAGGCCTGGTTCACCAGGGACGGCCCGGCGGTTTGCGGCCGGGCCGGAACTCATTATTGGACGTCGAGTTGAGTAAGGACAGAGTGATGCGCATCAAAGTACACACTATCGCCGCGATGGCCCTCGTTCCAGCCCTTGTGCTCACCGGTCCGGGCCTGCTCCCGCGTACGCGGTCCGCGTCGTCCGGACGGGGAGGGTTTCTCGTCGTCGCCCGCTCCGGGGACATCGACATCCTCGACCCTGCCGCCTCGGTCGATCCTGAGGGCATTCATACGCTGCACGAACTCTACAGCGGCCTGCTCGGGCTTGATCGCAACAACAACCTCGTTCCCGACCTTGCCGCAGCGTTGCCGGCCGTGTCGAACGAAGGGCGCGTCTATACCTTTCACCTCCGACCGGGGCTCCGCTTTGCCGACGGGACGCCGCTCACGGCGGCGGACGTCGTCTCCAGCATCAACCGCGACGCCAACCCCTCGACCGGATGCTGGGCCGTGAGCGAGTTGTCGAGCGTCGCGGGCTATGACGCGGTCGAGGCGCGCAAGGCTAGGACCTTGAGCGGTGTGGCAGCCCTGGGCAAGCTTACCGTACGCTTCACGCTCACGCGCCCCGACGCCGTCTTCCCTTACAAGATGAGCATGATCAACTTCTACGTCGTGGAACCCAGCGCCGTGGCCCGCTGGGGCAAGAATTTTGGCAAGCATGTCTCGGGAAGCGGGCCGTTCAAGTTCGCGTCGTACACGCCCGGGCAGAGCCTCGACATCACCCGCAACCCCTACTACTACCTTCACGACGCACACGGCGTCCAGCTGCCGTACCTGGACAAGATCACCTGGCAGCTCAACGTCAACGACTCCGTGGCCGTCCTCAAGCTCGAGAGCGGCGATGTTGATCTGCTCGCCGACGGCTTGCCCAAGGAGAGTTACGCCGCCGTATCCACCGATTCCCACTTCGGGCCGCTGGTCGTGCGTGAACCGAGCCTGGAGCCGTTTGCCCTGGCCTTCAACGAAGGGATCAAGCCGTTCAATAATCCCCTGGTGCGGGCAGCCATCTCGATGGCCGTCAACCGCACCCGTCTGATCAAGCTAATCGGAAAGTATCGCGTCACGCCTCTGGATCAGTGGTTCCCGCAGGGGCTCAACGGCTATGACCCCGCATACAAAGGGGTGTCGTATGATCCTACCGCGGCAAAGGCGCTGCTGGCCAGAGCTGGATATGCGCACGGCTTCAGTACGACGTTTCTGGCCGGCCTCTGGCCGGACGCCTCGGCCGACGCTGTCGTGGGGCAGGCGATCCAGCAGGATCTGGCACAGATCGGCATACAGTTGACCGTGCGCACGGTCACACAGTCGACGGCCCTGACGCTCACGGCCAAACCGCACACCATCCCCATGTGGACGACGTGGTGGGGCCCTGACTTCCCCGAAGCCAGCGACTATCTCGAAACCCTGTACCGCTGCGGGCAGGTTCCGCCAGCTGGATTCAACGACATCCGCTACTGCAATCCCCGTGCCGACTCCCTCCTGCAGCAGGCGGAGTCGACATCGAGCCCGGCGCGCCGCGTTGCCCTGGAGCAGCAGGTGCAGCGCACCATCCTGGGCAACTACGCGGTGTTCCCACTCTTCCAGCTCAATTACGTGACGATCCGGCCGCGGCGTCTCGCCAACTTCTACATCCACCCCAACTGGCAGTGGGACTACGCGTACTACCAGTTGACGCGGTAACGACGGAACGACGCCTGCTGACGCATAGACGGGACGACGGTGGCGGGCGCGGAAGACGGCATTACTAGGAGGAGAGACCAGCGTGGCGCGACGTTTTGCCCCTAATCTGCCTTTGAGCATGCGCGAACCAAGCATCGCCGAGAACCTGGACACCTACGTACCGAGCCTGACGGGACGCCAGCGCGCGCTCTTGAGCCTGCGCCGGAACCCTATGGCCCTCGTCGGGCTGGGCATCGTAGTCTTCCTGATGCTCTTGGCCGTGTTCGGCCCGCTCGTGGCCCCGCACGACCCCAATCTGCAGTACGACAGTGGGCTGGACGACAACGGCAACCCCCTATCCTTCAGCCCGACGTTCTGGCTGGGCACGGACACGCTGGGCCGCGATATGCTCAGCCGCATCATCTACGGGGCGCGCATCTCGTTGACCGCTGGAGTCTTTGCCAACGGCCTGGCCATGGCGTTCGGCCTTCTCGTCGGCCTCACCGCCGGCTACTGGGGCGGCGCCCTCGGCATCGTGCTCATGCGTCTGACAGATGTGATGCTGGCGTTTCCAGGACTGGTCTTCGCCATGGCGCTCGTAACAGCCGTAGGACCCAGCCTCGGTGCCATCATCGTCATCATCGCCGCGACGGTCTGGGCCTCCATGGCGCGGATCATTCGAGGACAGGTTCTCTCGATAAAACAGCGAGGTTTCGTGGAGGCGGCACGCGCCCTCGGCGTCTCCGACAGCGGCATCATCCTGCGTCACGTGTTGCCGCACCTGAGTGGTTTGGTGCTGGTCTACCTCACTCTGAACATCGCGGGTACGGTCCTGCTGGAAGCGGGGCTCAGCTATCTCGGCCTCGGCATCCAGGTCCCCACGCCGGACTGGGGGGCCATGATCGCCAGCGGTCAGGCCTACTTCCAGTCCGCGCCGTGGTTGGCCATTTATCCCGGCATCGCCTTGATGTTGACGGTGCTGGGCTTTAACCTGCTCGGCGACGGTCTGCGCGATGCGCTGGATCCGCACGGACGGACCCGCTAATGCTGGCCTACATCGCGCGCCGCCTGTTCTGGCTCGTCATCGTGCTCTGGGGAGTCACCCTCATCACGTTCGCGATGCTCTATCTCGTCCCCGGTGACCCCGCGCGCATCGTCGCCGGACCGACGGCTTCGGCGCAGGCGGTCGCCAACATCAGCCACTATCTCGGGTTGGACCAGCCGCTATATATGCGCTACCTGCTGTGGCTGTGGCGTTTGCTGCACGGCGATATGGGGACGTCGTTCAAGTACAACGTGCCGGTGCTCGCGTCCATCCTACAACGTCTGCCGGCGACGGCCATGCTCGCCGTCGCGGGCCTGGTCTGTGAACTGCTCATCGGCATACCGGTGGGCATCATCTCGGCGGTGCGCCCCTACTCCTGGCTGGATCGCGGCCTGACTCTGTTCTCGCTGCTGGGCATTACGGCCCCCTCGTTCTGGCTCGGGCTCGTGCTCATCTACTGGGTAGCATTTCGCTGGCGCCTGGCCCCCATCGGCGGCTTCGGCGGGTTCGACCACCTCGTGCTGCCGGCCCTTACCATTGGTCTGGCGGGCGGAGCATGGTACGCGCGCATCCTACGCGCGGGCATGCTAGACATCATGCATAGCGACTATATCCGCACGGCGCGCTCCAAGGGGCTTTCTTCCCACCGGGTCGTGCTCCGGCACGCGCTGCCGAACGCGTTGTTGCCCGTGGTGACGCAGATCGGCTTGGATATGGGCACGCTGCTCAGCGGGGTGCTCCTGGTCGAGGTCGTGTTCGGCTGGCCAGGCATTGGCAACTGGGCTTGGACGGCTGTGCAAGCGCTGGATTACCCAGTCGTCTTGGGCACAGTTCTCGCCTCGGCCGTGCTGATCTCGGTGTGCAACCTTGTCGTCGACCTTATATATCCCCTTCTGGATCCGCGCGTCGGCTATCGAGACTGACGATGGGAGACAGCACGGCCGCCATTGGACGCCCGTGCCCGTGTATATAGCGCGTATAGTGCGGAAATAGGCATCAAGCCGCTTCTCGATAGTAGTCGTGGATGAGGCCGCCCAGGATCTCTCGTCGCGCGACAGCTCCGGTGCTTGTGGGTATTCCGGCTGGCAACGGGCAGCGTTGCGCCAGCCTCTGGTGCGGCCGCCGGTTGTAGTACGCCACGTACGCGGTGAGCACCTGCCGCAGATGCCCTTCGCCGCAGATGAGGAGATGGTCCAGGCACTCCTCCCGTGCCGAGCGGATCCAGCGTTCGGCGAAGGCGTTCGCACCCTTCTCGTGCCCCTGGCTAGCCGTGTCCGCCTGTGGCGACACGCCGTGCTGATTGTCCAGCCGGACACCGTACTGCGCTGGCATCGGCAGGGCGTCCGCCTGCTCTGGCGCAAGAAAGCGCACCCTGCGTCGTCACCCGCGTCGAAGGTGGCCGCCGAAACCATTGCGCTGATCCGCGAGATGGCCGGCGCCAATCGGTCGTGGGGCGCCGAGCGTATCAGGGGAGAGTTGCTCACGCTGCACATCCGCGTTGCCAAGACCACCATCCAGCGGTACATGCGCCAGGCGCGCTCACCGCGAGAGCCCGGCCAGACGTGGGGTGCCTTCCTGCACAATCACGCCGCCGCTATCTGGGCCTGCGACTTCCTGCCGGTCACCGCTCTGCTCTTCCGGGCGCTGTACGCGTTCTTCGTCGTTGAGCTCGCGTCGCGATGGGTGGTGTCTATCGGTGTGACCTGCCATCCGACTGATGCGTGGGTAGCGCAGCAACTGCGCCAGGCGACGCCGTTCGGCGCCGCGCCGCGCTATTTGATTAGGGACAACGACAGCAAGTTCGGCCCGGCCTTTGCGCGCGTCGCCCGGATGAGTGGGATCGACGTCGTGCGCACCGCCTATCGAGCGCCGAAGATGAACGCGATCTGCGCGCGATTCCTCGGCAGTGTCCGGCGCGAATGCCTCGATCAGCTGCTGATCCTTGGCGAGGCTCACCTCCGGCGTGCCCTACGGGAGTACAGCCAGTACTTCAATGAGGCGCGACCCCATCAGGGCCTTCGGCAGCGGACTCCGCTGCCGTTTGGGCCCGCTCATGTGATACAGGAGCCGGGCACCATACGGGCCATCCCTATCCTGGGTGGTTTACACCACGACTATCAACGCGCGGCGTAAGCCGCTGAGAGCCCGCGCACGGATGGACCAAGCGGCCCACACAAGGGGCCAGCGGGGTGAGGAGGGCGACGAGGGGGCCGCTAAGGATCTCAAGGGTGAGTTTGCCACATTGCCATACTAGTAATAGCCCGTACAACGTCGTGTGCAGGCTTCGCACCGAGCCCATCACCCTCGTTGGCCCGTCCGTTTGGGTCTAGATCAGATAGGGCGCCATGGCTAACCTACCCCTAAGAGGGCTGGTGAGGGCGCAGAGCACGAGGGCGGCGAGCGCTGTCCGTGCAAGAGCGACGCCGAGCCCGCCGGTAGCGCCGGTTATCACCTATACGCGGGGTAGGTCACACATAACACGTTCTCCCTCAATGGGCGCCCTGAGCCCCGTCGACCGTGACGTTTCGCTCAAGGAACAGCCAGCGGCCGTCAATCTTCACCAGCTTGTCTGCGTACTCGCCCACCATCGTGATGCTGCTCTGGGCCTCCGTCGTGGTGGCCACGATCTGGAAGAAACACCGGGAGGCCGCGGTGTCGCCGTCTATGCGAATCTGGATGTTAGACAGGAAATGGCGCAGTGATGGCATCCCCTTCGCTTCGAGGTCGCGGGCATGTTGCTCGAAGCGGTCTTTATCCGGCCAGGCGCGAAACGTCTCGTAGGCCCCGTTGAAGACGCCGTTCGGCGCGAAGCAGGTCGCCCATCCGTCGATATCCAATGAATCTGTCGCCACGTTGTACTCGAAGAGGAGATCGGTGATCGCCGCTTCGTCTGTTCTCGTCATTCAGGATCCTCCTAGGCATCACACGGACGACGCCTCTAAGTGGACGAAAGTTGTCCACTTAGAAGAGTATATGTAAGCGGACATTCTCCGTCAACTTAGTCTGTATTTCGCACGGTGATCGTTATCGTCAAGTAAGGGGGCTGGATAAGCTGTTTTTGCCGCCAAATACGATGCTGGAACGCCGGAAATGCCCCTAAACCGGGTGACATTCCAGCATTGTCCCGGCGATTTTATCTTCGTGCGAAATTCAGACTTAGCGTCTGGGGACGGGTGCTCCCTCGTCTACAGCCCCTGCAATCTCCTGGGGTAGACGGACGAACGGACGAAAGGGGGACGATATGGGCAAGGCGTCGCACGTCACCGTGGCCGTTCACCGTTCGGGCGCTAGGCCACGTGTAGCCCTTCAGCTAGAGGAGCCATCGGGCGTGGCGTTGCGCTCTTTGAGGCCGTCTACGATGACGATCGCGCAGCGCGCCACTTGGGCCGACGAGGTGTCAAGATCAACGATGCAATCGCGCGGTGCGGGAAGCGAGGCCGCTAATAGCAGCACATCCTGCCAGGCAATGTCTTTGCGGAGCGTGCCCTCGTGTTGAGCCCGTTCCGTTACCTGTCGGATTAAGTCGATGAGCCGGCGTCTCGCGCGTGCGACCTGTTCCCCACCTCTGTCGGCGAGAGACGCGGATAAGCCGGCATTTTCGCCAAAACGGTGCGCCAAGACGACGAAGAACGCGGTAAAGCCGGCCCAGGCATCTCGGCCTGCGAGCGCCCGCTCGGCCTGCGAGGAGAGCTCGTCGAGGATGTCGAGCAGGATGGCTTCCAGGAGTTGCGCGCGGTCCGGGAACCGTCGGTAGACCGTCCCTACACCGACGTTGGCCCTCCGAGCGATCTCGTGGTAGCCCACGTCCAGCCCTGCGCTCGCGATGGCCTGACGCGCGCCTCGCAACACACGCTCGACGTTGAGTTGGGCGTCGGCGCGTAGGGGGCGGACCGATCCGGTATCCTGGGCCTGTTCGACACTCTCGCTCGGGTCAACAATTCGTCGGGGTGTGTGGTCAGCCATGTGGAGATAGTGTAGCGCATGTAGACTGAGTTAGTCCAGATAAGATGGATGGTAAATTGCTCCTGACGCTTTTCTATCATGGGCTAGACGATGGTATGGATGACCACGCCGCCCTGGCCGTCAAGCCGCGGGGCCTCCGCTTGCAGGGTGCGACCGTTGAGGACGCGCCTCGGGGACATCGAGCGGGCGACCTGTGGGTGGGCGTTATGCAGACTGATGCAGTCCCCTTACCACCGGCGAGAGGTCGGCTACGTAGGCGCCGCTGATAGCGCGAGGCATCCAGCACAGGTCACCGATGTAAGCCGTGTGCCTGCGGCTCTCGGGGTGTCGCCACGGGGTGGGCGGCGCGCGTGGCGGCCTGGAGGCGCGTGGTGATGGCGCTCGTGGCGTAGACGGCGACGCCCTCCACACGCAGGTCGCGGGCGGCGTCGCCCTCGATGATAGTCGTGTCCTCTGCGTCGGCGGCCAGGGCCTCGGCCACCTTGCTCCACGGCTTGCGGGCGACGAAGACGGTGTAGCGGGCGCCGGCAGGCGGCTCCGGCAGCCCCTTAGGCAGGTCCGGCTGTGCGGGCTAATTGACCGTAGTTTTGTGGAGCTAGAGGGCAGGCTACAAAGCCGCCGTGCTGCCCTGCGGCGGCGCCCCCGCACTGGGTAGCGGTGGCCAGACATAAGCACTCGTCGCCCTGGCCTAAGCGGTCGCCCCTGGGACCGGCGGCGCGTGTGGGCCGACGATCCTGGGGGCATCCGACCCGTCCACCAGCCGTGATGGACTACCTGTGAGTGGCGCCCCTCGTCTGTGTGCCGCGCGCGGCCTGGTGCGTGCCCAAGGTCCCACCCAGGGCGGCCGCGCCGCAGCCGAGCAGCAGCCCGATCAGAGTGCCCCAGGCCGTGGTGCGCGCGGTGTCGGCCGCCTGTTGCGCCTGCGCTGGCGTGCTGCTCCTGGCCGCCCCGGTGGCCGTGGCGCCGAGTTGGCCCAGGGTGATGCCGAGCCCGTCGGCGATGTGGCTCGCATTGCCAATGAGCGCGCCCAAGCCCTGCGTAGCCAGCCACAAAAGGAGGGGCAGCGCCAGCAAGAAGACCAGGGCGCCGTTGAGGGCGGCCCAGCCGCGCTCATGCACCGCTGCCGTGCGTCCGGCCACGTAGCCGCCGCTCAGGAAGGCGATGATCGCGCTGATCCCCGCCCAGAGCGCCGAATACGACCCAGCGTTCTGGTTGCCGGTCCCCTGAGCGGCCTGCCCCGCGTTCACGGTCGCGGCGCCGATGGCGAGCCCGAGCAGGCTCAACACCAGCAGCGTGAAGAACGCGGCGAGCAAGCCGGCCCCGATCGGACCCCAGCGCACCCGATCGGTCGGCAGGGTCATCACCTGCGACACGTTGCGCGTCTCCTGTCCGTAGCTCACGGTCTCGACGGGGGCCGCTGTCAAACCGTCCGCCGTGCTTTGTCCCGCGCGCCC
>JAABUX010002497.1_pt1 | contig 25916 bp, 21 predicted proteins | sample 5561851 | NCBI WGS metagenome assembly JAABUX01 (sample SAMN10711883, study PRJNA513361) | rock metagenome | isolation source: Antarctica rocks | place: Antarctica: Victoria Land, Richard Nunatak red sandstone | collected 2016-01-03 | reverse complement strand
GCTCTACCTGTGCTACATTCACCATGGTACTGCTCCTTCTGGAATTGATATCTGAATACCCTTTCTGATATCATCGCAGATGGAGCTTCTTTTTGCCTCATCCTTTCTTAAGTTGGTGCGTATGGGTCCCAACATTTTTCCCCCCCGAAATCGGCTCTCCCGCACTTTGCGTGATAATCTAGGCAAGAGAGAGAATGTCCAAAAGTGGTGAGCAGTAGAGAAGCCAAATCAACGATGCGAGCATCTCTGCTCTGCAAGAGCTTTCACGTAAAGTGCGGGAGAGCCGATTTCGGGGGGGAAAAATGTCGGGACCCCTTCTGGACATTACATCTTTTGCCGATACTGACCATTGCTATCGTCAGATAGCAGAGTAGCACACCAATGCGCTTGCTGGGTGCCACCTGGGGACGTACTTCCCTCTTTGGCTCTCCACTCCCCTGCTTCGTTCGTCACATGGTGTCCTGACGACACGGCAACGATGATGTGTGGAGAGCCAGTGACCCTCGGTTTCCTGCTTGCGCCACAGCCCCCTCGATCTCGTACAATGGCTTGTTATGATTCCTCTTCCGACTTTCTGTTCCAACGGTGGGCAAACCTCATCCAGCAGTCCGCGGCATCTCTGTGACCTCCGACTGAGCGTCACACATGGCGCAAATTGCTCCGGTCCCTCTACCAGTTAAGACACGCTCATCGCGTCACATGCTCCGGTTCAAGCTGCTATCGTGACGGTGCTACGGCGTCACACTCGCGTCGGTGATCGCCTACTTAGTCGCGAGTCGTCAGGTTGAGACGCTGCTTCGGCTGCTTCCGCTTCTCCAGGTCATCCAGGATGTCGCACAACCAGGTACGATAGTCCTCGGTGATCTGTCCCGTATTGAAAAGCCGTTGATAGTTGTCGCGAACCGTGTCGATCACGTCCCATAGCGAGTAGTCGCTATACAGCGCATCGTCGCTACGTAAGTACACAAGTTCTTCTAAGCTGAACGAGAACGCATTCTCCAGGCAGGTGAAAAAGAACGGCACACGGTTGACGCGCCCGTGGCTATTGCTCCGCTCACAGTGCTTCTTGAGCGCGGCTGAGCGAGCCTGGTCGAACAGCGCGAAAAAGAGCGTGTCGTTGAAGTGTTCCAGCGTCTGCGCTGCCGTGAAATAGATTTTTGCCACACGCGTCACATCGCTGCGAACCAGATGTGTGTCATCATACTGCTGTGCAAACTCGATGATGGCCTTCTCGACCTGCGTTGGGATTTCGCGTGCTGGTCGAGGAGCGGCAGCGGGGACCTCTTGCACCTCGGCCTGCCGTTGCGCCGCTTCCTCTTGCTCGGCCTGGTCCAGCCCACCATGCAGCTTTGCGTACTGGTCGGCGGGAATCCCTGCCATCGCCGCCCCGCGCTTGGTGCGATCCTGCCTCAATTCGTGTTCGGTATAGCCTAGTATTCCTTGTGCCTCTTGTGCCGCCGCACCGCCCTGTTCCTCTTCCGGGGGTTCGGGGTTCGGGTTCGAGTTCGGGGGTAAGTTCGGGTTGTAGGATTTGGGATGGAACTTTCGTATAGTCTTGGCGGCTATATGTTCCTTCTCTCCAGCAGTCGAATCTTCGGAGTATCCCTCTCTGTTAGTGGATTGATCACTCCCAGATATTCGATCTACTGAATCATCTTTTGTAAGAGTATTGGCCTAACAGTGTGATCTTGACGAAAAAGTACGGCGTACTATATAACTGAAGATGAAGGAGTGTATAAACTGGTTCTACAGGCTCTTGTACAGAGAGTGAAGACCATTGTTTGTTGTGAAAGACAACCGAGGAATGTGGGATGTTCCCCAGAGAAGAAGCCTTTTTTTCAAGGAAGAAAAACTTGCTTTTGAGCACAAGAACGTAGAGAAAGAGCAAACTCAGCCTCAGTTATATGGTACGTAGTACTTGTTCGTCAAGATCACACTGTTAGGCCTATTGGAATAAAGATTCACTTTTTTGGCCTCTTCCTCTGCCCTTTGCTCTTCCAACTTGCTTAGTTGACACCGATAAAAGTCCTGCTGACTTCTCTGCGGCTTGCGCCCTGGTTTTGCGTTCACCAGCAAGCGTCGATAGTTCTCAAAGCGGATCAATCGCTTGACCAGGGCAGGATCGGCAAGGATGAGCGGGACATTGCAACGTTCAGGGGCAATGTAGCCGGGGTCACTCAGCCACTGGTGGTAGTCATAGGCCGTGTCATAGAAGCCGATGAAGTCCTTGTAGGCACGACACGTAACACGATGCTGCCATCTTTGGTCCGAAAGGGCTTCTGCATATGCTCTAGCACCAGCCAGCCTCGTGCTTCCAGGGCCTCAAAATCGAGATAGACTTTACGCTCTCCCACACCGACATGGATGCCTGTGCCTCCCGCACGCTCGTCAATCAGACGCGCCACCCCGACGTAGCATTCCTCGCCAGGAGCTTGATACGAGACAGCGGCCTGCCAGGTACGCCAGCGAAGCTATCAAACACTTTATAGGGGGTTTGAGTACTAGCCTGCGAAAACAACGCTAAGGTCAAAAAGGAGTGACCAGCAAGGTTTTTAACGTTATTTTCCGTATGGCTCATATTCGACTCTGTAAATGGTGAAACTCACACACACGGTTATGGGGAAAAGCTTGACAAAGCAGAGCGTTTTCGAGTATAGTGTGGTCATCGACCAAGTTGACAGAATTTATACTTCTGTCAACTTGGTCGATGACCACACTATAACAGCCTTTTTGAAGGCTTGATTGACGCCTTCTTGAACAGGGTGCTTACGGTGCAAAAAGTGAGTGGGGCAAGTCGGGCAATTTCAGTGCCGATGAGGGGAATCCGAACTCGTTTTTCTGCATAGTTACCCGATCTTTGATCTGACAACATATTCCCTTTTCAGCCGACACAGAAAATGAATAGATGAAAAAATGAAGCAAAGTTCTATGTGTGCGTAAGGTAGGAGATCACACAACATGACGAGCAACGACCGGGATCAGAAGCCTGAAGTCCTTCGCAAGAGTGAAGGAGCAACACAACACGGATACACCACTCGGTACGGAGACGCCCTTCGTCGCGCCGGTCAGGCTGCCGATCCGTATGCGAGGAGGAACATCTTCACGGATTACCACAAGAAGAAAGCTCTCGGCACTCAGAAGGCGCAGAAGGCCGACCTAAAGATTTTCTCGCGTTTCTTGGCGCAGATGCAGATACATCTCACCGCGGAGGATCTCTACTCTGATGCGGAGGCTTGGGACGGGATGAGCGCATCATTGCTCTTGAGCTTCCGCCAGTGGCTCCTCTACGGGCAACCGAAAGAGGACGGTCAAACGAAGGCGAGGGGCTATAGTACTGGGTCCGTCCGGCGGCGTATGTCCACCGTGCGCCAGTATTGCAAACTCGCCTTCCAGAGCGGTACTATTACAGGGGAACAATGGACGCTCATCGAGGCTGTCAAAGCGGATTCACATGCGGAGAGTGCCAACGTTAATGCTGGTCGAGAGGAAATGAATATCGTCCCGCGTATGAACGGCAGAAAAGAACGGGCAACACCCCTAAGCGAACAGGAGTTCACCACTCTTAGGAGAACTACAACCACGCATAAGCACTATCGAGAGCACGATGCAATCCTCTCCGAACGCGATGCGTTGCTGGTCTGCCTGCTCGGCGAACACGGGATGCGTGTGGGCGAGGTCGTGGCTTTAAACATGAATAGCATCACCCTACGAACCAACGAGATCGTGGTAACACACACCAAGACTCACGGGGACGAAGATGTGCTCAAACTTTTGCCTGCTACCAAGCGGGCCGCCGAACTTTATCTTCCGCTACTGGGCGAACTCAGAGGCGAGCCGCTCTTCGAGGGCTATCAAGGCAAGCGCATCACACGGCAAGGCATTTACGAGCGGGTGAAAAACCTGGGGAAAACCATTGGCATCCCAAACCTCTCTCCACACGACTTGCGCCATTTTTTCGCCAAAAACGCCTTCCTGCATGGCAACCCGCTCAACCTGATTCAGCACTATGGCGGCTGGAAAAGTGGGCATATGCCACTGCGATACGCCAAGCAGTACGGCCCCAACGTTGGTGTCCTGAAAGTTGGTACAGAGGAAGAATAAGACACGAGTTCAAGGGGTGGAAGTGCAGGTGTTTGCCGATGGTAGGAACAGAAAGAACTTCATGAAAAAGTAGCCGTATCGTCGGTATGCCTCTATCTCGTATCCTATGACTATAGGAATTTTTAGGTAAAGCGTTCAGGGGTCCCAACATTTTTACCCCCATACGCACCAACTTAAGGACTCGAGACCCAATTCGTCGAGCCACTCTGGAGGAGCTGAGCTGAATTGGGATGCTTTTGACGCTTGTTCATTTGGCACCCGGAACGCATGCGGCGTTGGACACCTTGCAGAGCAGAAAGAAGTGTACGGTGTCCTGCGAGAGCTTCGAGCAGAGAACTAGCACTATCGCGAACGACCTGTGCGAGTTTGACCAGACTTCGCTGCTCATCTTGCCACGCGAACAGGATGATGAGCCAATGTTGCAACACTATCCCAATGAGTTTGGCATACAGCTCACAGAGTATACGCCAAGAATTTGTCGTTCTCCACTCATCAATCTGCCCGTATTGCTTCCACAACTTGTAGAGCATCTCCATTTGCCATCGTTCTCGCACAAGGACAAGAGCCTCTTGCAAGCTCAGGAGATGATCTGGAGCATCAGTAAGTAAAATGGTCCAAGCGGCCAGCTTCCAAGCTCTTTCCCGCACTAGTTGACCTCGTCGCTTGGCATCAGCCTCCAAATTGGCACGCCGAAGCTGTGCTACTTCTTCAGGGACCCGTAGGAGAAGTAGACGCATCAGATGTCGGTGCTCATCACTCACACAAACCCAGAGCTCTTTCGTCTGTCCTATCTGCTGTGGAAGCAGAGTGTCCAACTGGAGTGGCTTGCCCTCTGGGGTCCAGTACAGGGTTCTTGCTTGGGCACGGGTCAGCGTATAACTGCCACCTGCCCGTCGAGCAGCAATGTTTCCCCAGTCCAGGTATCCCAGGTCTGCGATATACAGACTTCCCACAGGCAAGAGGGTTTCTTTGAATGGAGAAGACCGATCACTGAGCCGACCATCGGTGAGACATGGCCCTTGCAACTGCCCACGTTTAAGGTCCCATCGCACATGCACTTTGACCCCTGCATTCCCCTGATCAGGAGCTCCGCCACATCCTTGCCAGCAGTTTACCAACTCATCTGGCAAGGCAATACTGCTGCTGTCTTCGAGCACGACTGCCTCAAATCGGTGGAGCAGCTTCACAGGGACCTCCTGATCTGCTGTCACGACCACGCTCGTCATCTCTTCTAAGACGGCATGCAGGAACTGGGCACATGTTTGCGTGAAACGTTTATGAACTGCTGTATCCGTCACCTGTACCTCACGTGTCGCTGCCATTGAGGTGAGGGTCTCCAGGCTTGCATCGGGATGGCTCAGCCAGCCAAAGACCAGCGTTTGCAGTAGATCAGCTCCACTGAATTTCCTCTGTCGTTCAATACAGCCCGTCTCACGGGCCAGCACGTTGGCTCGCTCTTCTAGGATGTGTTTGAGGGATTGCTCTACCTGTGCTACATTCACCATGGTACTGCTCCTTCTGGAATTGATATCTGAATACCCTTTCTGATATCATCGCAGATGGAGCTTCTTTTTGCCTCATCCTTTCTTAAGTTGGTGCGTATGGGGGGAAAAATGTCGGGACCCCAAGACCAAGAAGGTGGTGAATGGAGAAGAGAAACCTTCTGTAGACTCCTAAACCGCGCTTGCTCTTTCAGGTCTCCAAATGAGTGTCAACTTGTTTAGCGTGATGGTTATACATGATTACTCTCTTCTCATCATTCCTGCATCATAGACATGAGTACCCAAAAAGGCACCTCAGCAAGTGATAAAGCAGAAGGCAACTCCGTTTTTACTGCTCATGTTTTTGAGGTCAAAGAGGGCAGAACTCTTCCTTTTTACTGTTTTTTTGCATGACTTACCCAAGGAGGGAATGAGCATGGTTCTGGATACAACGATTCAAACAGTTTTGTGGATTGGCACGGCTTTGATGACAATCGGACTCTTCGTGTTTATCTACTTGACCTACACCAACTCGGAAGAGAAGAGGCATTTTTACTATGCCACGTCTCTTATTCCTCTGATTGCGGCCTCTGCGTACTTTGCCATGGCGACGGGTCATGGGTCCATCAACGTAGGCGGCCACATCTTCTTTTTTGCACGGTACATTGACTGGGTTTTCACGACCCCTTTGCTGCTGCTTGACTTAGCTCTTCTGGCAATTCCAAACATTCGGAGCCGATTGGGGCTTGTTGGGGTCCTCATTGGTGCAGACATCTACATGATTCTCACGGGCCTCATCTCTGGGTTTCTGACTGGTCCCGATAAGTACGTCTGGTTTGCGACCAGTACCATCGCCTTTCTTTTCATCCTCTTTGTGCTGGTACGTCTTCTAGGTGAGGCACGTGCTCGTGGTGGGGCGGTTGGCAGACTGTTTGGCACCCTCGCTCTCCTCACAATCGTCCTGTGGACATGCTACCCCATTGTCTGGCTGCTTGGGACCGAGGGGACAGGTCTGCTCAACATTCAGACTGAGGTCATCCTGTACATGATTCTTGATGTCAGTGCGAAGGTCGGCTTTGGGTACTTGCTGCTGAGTAATCGTGCAGCACTCACAGAGTCTTCAACCTCTGGTGTTTCCGCAAGAGGGGTTGCTGGGAACTAACACGCTCACCCGGGTATACTGCATTCCCTCATCAAAACTCGTGCTTGCTGCCGTTGTTGTATCACCTTCATCTTTGTTGAACGAAGGGTGAACACGCACGGCGAGAGCCTTGCTAAACACCGATGACAATCGCTCATAGAACGATTCACAAAGGATGTACAGCACGAGTTCTGGTGAGGCAATGCGTTCGGCTAGGATCGTTTGCTTCTCCTGCTTATGGCCTAACGGTGTGATTCTGACGAAAGGATACGACGTACCATATAACTGTCAGTCCTTCTCTTTCGTCTTCTGTTCTCTTTAAACAAAACAGAGGGTTCGTAGAGAAACCAACCATGTAACCCTATGCTCCAACTCGCCTGAAGTGAAACTGCTTGACAATGGAACATCTATCGCTTTTCTGCTCGCTCTGTTTCCCGCTTCTTTGTGAGGAGAGGTAGGGATGGGGTAGGCAGAGGACCTGCAAACAAGAGGTAGAGGATCGCAATCATGATATACATCAGTAAACTCGCTTCGACATTGATCAATGCTACGACGAGCGACAGGGAATAGAGAGGTACTCCAAGTAGATAGGAGCGTGTGATGGTTCGTAGGACGTGGGTGTCTATCTCTTGTTCAACTAAGCGGTGACCTGCTGTTGCATACCACCACAGGAAATTATACAGAATTGTGACGATCAGGAGCGTCGCACTATAGATCACCACTGCAATTTTTCCGTTCTCTGTTCCAATGTACTGTGCAACTAGCGCCGTAGGATACGGAATGAAGGCGACGAACATCAGTGCAAACGTGTTCCAGATGAGCAGACCTCGGTCCGTTTTGTGAATATAGGTAAACATATGATGATGATTCAACCAGATAATTCCGAGTACGATAAAGCTGGTGATATAGCCGAGAAACATGGACCATTGGTTCCATAAAAGTGTCCAAAGATTCTCTTGGCTCCTACCTCCTGGCACACGTAGATTGAGAACAAGGAGCGTAATGGCAATAGCAAACACGCCATCGCTAAATGCTTCTACACGAGCGGTATCCCGCTGATTATTCGTTGGTCCCCTTTGCGCTCTCTTCATGTTCATGCATATCCTCATACGTTTTGAGACACACTGTTGAAAATGCCTCTCGATCTTCCCCTCGGAAGGGTGGTGTCTGCCCTAAGACGAAATCGACGAGATGCTCGACAAACACATCATCAAGGGGGGCATGCTGATTGAGCAACCGATACCACATCGGACCATAGAGCATATCTGCAAGAAACTCAAGGTCGCTCCTAGCTGATACCTCACCTCGTTGGATGCCCCGCTGGAACAGGGCCATCAAGGCATTTCGACGTGCATTGATAAAGGTTGTGCGGAACGTTTGAGCGAATGTACTATCAAACTGTGCCTCAGCCATCAAACTTCTTACAAGGGTTCCGGTCGAACTATTCAAAACCTGAAACGCTCTAGAAAAAAACCGATTCAAGTCGGCACGCAGTGATCCTTCATCAGGAATGGGCACCATGACAGCCGCCTGTTCAGTAAACGCTTCCAGGGCAACTGCAGCTTTTGAAGGCCACCAGCGATAGATCGTTGTCTTGCCCACTCCTGCTTTTGACGCAATCCCTTCAATCGTGAGGGATCGATATCCATCGCTTTCCAGAAGAGCCAGTGTTGCCTGGAGAATAGCGTGGTGAGACTGTTTATTTCGTCGTTCTGCCACTCGCATCTTCGTGGTACCACTGGAAGAACGAGCATGATTGAAATGCTCCATACCATCCTCCTTTTCCTCCAAGATGAGCTTGCGCTCGCGTTTCTTGTTGTTTTATAATGACGACACGCTACGTATCGTTTTACTACTGATAGTATACGCGATAACGTGTGCAAACGCAAGCGGCATGATCCATTTGCAAACACTCTTTAGGAAGGGACTAGGAAGATGGAACTGACACAGCAACGAATTGTTCTTCTTGGAGGAACATCAGGGGTTGGATTGGCGACGGCAGAGCGTTGTCTTGCGGCTGGTGCTGAGGTGATTATTGCGAGCCGAAGTCGTGAGAAAGTCAATCAAGCACTTGCTGTTCTTGAGCAACGTGCCACTGGTGAGGTGGTGAATGCCACTTCCCGTGAGGAACTTGAGTCCTTTTTCGACCATCTGGGAGCTTTTGATCACCTCGTGTTGACAGTGAGCGGGGGAGAGGGGAGCGGACCATTCCGCACACTCGATCTGGCAGCATTACAGCGCGGCTTTACCGCCAAGTTTTGGGCACAGGTCCAGGCTGCACAGGTGAGCTTGAAGACGCTCCAGCGCACTGGCTCCATGACATTTGTGACGGCTATCTCGGCTCGTGCAGGCCTCACGGATACAGCTGGGTTGGCTGCCATCAATGGAGCACTGGAGGCGATGATCAAACCGCTCGCATCAGAACTGAGGCCCATTCGCGTCAATGCGGTCTCTCCGGGGGTAATCGCTACCCCCTGGTGGAACTCTCTTTCAGAAGAGCATCGGGAGCGGTTCTTTTCGCAATCAGCCTCTCACACTCCTGTGGGTCGAGTGGGACGTGCTGAAGATGTTGCTCATGCCATTCTGTTTCTGCTTACCAACAGTTTTATGACTGGGAGCGTCATTGAGTGTGATGGCGGTCTGCGGCTCCCATCACGTTAAGTCGAAAGGAACATGAAAATGAAGCCACTCCATGAACAAGTGATCCTTATTACTGGCGCAACCGATGGGCTGGGAAAGGCGGTCGCCATCGAGTTAGCGCGTGAGGGTGCTTCACTCCTCTTACATGGACGGAGTGACAACAAGGGCCAACAGACTCTTGAAGAGATCCGCCAGCAGACAGGCAATGACAAACTCATTTACTACCGTGCCGACTTTGCTCAGCTTTCCGAGGTCCGTCAATTCGCCGAGCAGATACAAGCTCAACACGATCAGCTTGATGTACTTGTCAATAATGCTGGCCTTGGCGTTGAAGCATACCGCCACGTCAGCCACGACGGCTATGAGATGACGTTCCAGGTTGACTACCTGGCACCGTTCTTACTCACACATCTGCTTGAGCCACTGATCGTTCAATCCGCTCCTGCACGCATCATCAACATTAGTTCGGCAGGGCAAGCTCCCATTGACTTCAAAGATGTGATGCTGGAGCGGCATTATGATGGGGTGCAGGCTTACTGCCAGGCGAAACTCGCAGAGGTCATGTTGACCTTTGATCTCGCTGTACAGCTAGGGAAGCAAGAGGTCACGGTCAACTGCCTCCATCCAGCTTCCTACATGCCAACAAAAATCGTCGTGGGGCTGTTTTCAACGCAAAGCACTATTCAGGATGGCGTGCGCTCCGTCGTCCGACTCATCACTTCCTCTGAATTAGACGGCGTAACTGGACGCTACTTTTTTATGGAGCAAGAGGCTCGGGCCAATGCACAAGCCTACGATGAGCATGCGCGAGATCGCTTACGCACCCTTGCCGAAAGACTCACCGGTTTGGCGCCTGGACGACCTGCATAGCAGAGCATATCAGTGTGTACCATATAACTATACAGCCTGTTGAAAAACTCTTTGTTGAGCTTATTCCCTTGTAGTAGGATAAACGCAACAAATATCCTCTCAAGTTCTCTAGGAGTTGAAGTACGCTTCCAGAAATATCGAAAAACGTCAAAAAGAAGGGCATTTTCGGCCACTTCTGGGGAGGGACGACTTCCATAACGATGCTTTTTGAGCAATCGCTTGAGATTCTGGCCTGCCGCCCTCAACGACGCCTCACAGTTCACACGCCAGAGGCGTCGTAATCGATATCGCCTCATTCCATGCCAATCCTTTCCTTCGGCAAATAATGGCTCCACCCACACGCTTCTCTTTCGCATGGCTTTCTTGTAGGTTTCTGTCGTGTGATACTCTCGAACGCGTTCAAGATACTCTTCATCGACGTGGCGACTCAGGCGTCGTCCTCTTGAACTCGTGGTGCATTTAGACTTCAAGGGACAAGCGTTACATTCTTTTGCTTTTGCCCAGTACCGCCTGTAGTCCTCAGTGGAACTGGAAGCCGAGTAGTGCAGTTCTACTCCATTCGGACAAATGTAGACATCTCGGTCACTCTCATATCGAAAGTCCCTTTGTCCAAAGAACTCGGTGCGCTGATCAAAATGAGGAAGAGGAACACAGGCCCGGATATGTTCCTCTTCCAATGCCACAATATTCTCAGCTGTTCCATATGTAGTGTCACCAGTAAATTGCTGCGGATGCAACTTCCAACGGGCACGTGCCCTCCAGAGAAGATCGAGCACAGGCTGATTTTCCATGACCTCTGAGGGAGTGACTAAGACGGCCAGGATGGTACGTGCTTTGCCGCCATCAACCACGTAATGAGTGTGATATCCCAAATGTGATCCTCCGCCTTTTCCTTGCAGTAAGGTCGCGTCAGGATCCGTTGTACTCACCTGAAAATCAGCCATACGCTGGTACGTTCCACGCGTGATCTCTCGGTTTGGTTCTCCCACCCGTTCAATCCAATCGTGACGGGTGCTGTTGATCGTGGTCAACTCTTCCTGAAGTACTGTGTCAAGATCAGGATGAAGTTGAGAAGGAAGCGATGCACCTCCTTGCTTGACAGGCATTGTTTGCTCTTCTGCCTCGGGTCTCTCTCCAGAAGAGAGAAAGGTGCGAGGAAGAGGAGTAGCTGACTCTGGAAGGGGAATGTGATGTTGAGGTGCCTGAGGAGAACCCTCTCCCTCGGTGTGTTTTGTGAGAAAGAGGTTTTTTAGATGGGCATCGACGGCAAAGCGCGGCTTGAGGGAAGAGACGGCAGCATTCGCCTGAACTTTTGTCGCATCAGCATACAACTCTTTGCCCCACACGAGTCCTGCTTGCTGACACTGATCTACCACCGCCTCGAAAAAGCGACGAAAAATGTCAAGTCCATAGCGTGTGCGAATACGGGTTAAACTCGAATGATCAGGAAGGGACTCGTTCAGATTATAGCCAAGATACCAACGAACGCTGAGACGATCAGCAGCGTGATACATGAGCTGTCGCTCCGAACGAATGCCTTCAAAAAACATGACGAGCTGGAGCTTAAAGAACACGATTGGATCAATGGAGGGACGACCTCCTAATGCATAACAGTCCTTCACAAATTCCTGTACAAACGACAAATCCAATGTCTGATCCAACTGGCGGTACAAGTGGTCTTTGGGGACCAAATCATCGAGCGAGACATTCGCTAGTGGTACCACGTTGCGTAGTTTTGTTCCCATCATGATGAAGTTTCTCTTCCTCTACATAGATTTCTTCCTCTCTCCTTATTACGTTCAACCAAGCTTTAGGTTTTTCAACAGGCTGCAGTGTTATATGGTACCATCAGCAAAAATGGAAGAGGTCGATGGGCAATCAATCGGCTTCACTAGCCGATTTTTCTTGTGCTGTTACTCGACTGTTGTGTGAGCAGTTTTCCCAGTTATGTGGTACGCGAACATCAAGAGAAGGAAAACGTCATGTCTGATCAGCTACCACGAACGTCCGATGCAATCGAAGTCTTTGTTGCGAGTTTGCGTCAACGTTCTGTTCCGGTCAACACCATCAAATCGTATGCCCATGATTTGCACTTGTTTGTCCAAGCTGTCCCGGCTGATCTGTCTACGGTGACAGCAGAAATGATTCAGGCATTTCTCGCACACTTCGACCATCTCAGTGCTGCCACACGCAGACGACGCTACAGTACTCTCTGTGCCTTCTATCACTGGCTCATTCGTCATGGGATCGTCCAGACGAATCCAATGGACCTTCTCGATCCCATCGAACACGTCGAGCGTGAACCTCGGCCCCTCGCAGCTGAAACAGTAGCGAAGATATTTCAGGCTATTCCTGCCTCCAATCTGCGTGATCGTGCCCTTTTTACCCTTCTCTATGAAACGGGAATTCGGGTGGGAGAGGCGTTGGGTCTTCTTGCCACAGAGGTTGACCTCACACAGGATGATGAAAAAATTCGCGTTTTTGGCAAGGGTCAGCGAGAGCGAACGGTCATGCTCACCGCAGCTCCTGAGAGTATTCGCTTATTGCAGCGGCACCTGAAGCAGAGCCGTATCGCGTCGGGTTCCGTGTTTCGTGGCGATCCTCGTTATGGCGGAAGTCCTCTTCCCTTGGAGTACAGTGTGGTGCATTATGCCTGGCAAAAATACTGTAAAGAGGCTCAAGTGGAGGGAACAATTCACCAACTCCGTCATAGTCGCGCGAGCCAGCTCTTGCAAGCAGGGGTTCCCATCACGACGGTACGCAAGCAGTTGGGGCATCGTCATATTCAAAGCACCTTACTGTATGCAGAAGCTGATCAGGCTACGATCAAACAGGATTTGCAGCAGTATCAACGTCGGAAAGGACGACAGCGGTAACGATGCCAAAGGAACACAACGGATCATCTTCGGAGATCAGTGAAGAAGATGCACGTCGCCTCTTCACGCTGACCCCAGATGACCTCTATTTTCTCTGCACAACCCGTGTGGACTCCCAGCGTCTGTATCGTGCGCTGGTCTTGCTCTGGGCACGCGTCGAGCGAATCTTACTTTCCGAAACGGGGAGCATTCCTGAAGTGGTGATCAAACAAGTCAGTAAGCAACTTGGACTTACTCCTTCTGTGCTCTCACAACTGCGCAATCCCCCTTCTATGCGTGCGGCTACCTTCGAGGCCGTTCGTGCCCATCTTGAGGTTCGTGCCTTTCAGGACACTGATGAGGACCACTTGCATACCTATCTGGTAGAGAAAGTGACCCAAACGAGCAATTATGAGGTCTTGTTCTCAGCCGCCATGAACTGGCTGGTGCGGGAAGGGATTTTGCGTCCTCATGGCGACACGACGCTAGAACGGTTGATTTACCGAGCGCGGAATCAGGCAGAAGACGTCTTGTTTGAGCAGATCGCCAAGCAGTTGACCCCAGAGGATCGAGCAAAATTAGACGCACTCCTTGACACCTCGACGGCAACCAGCCAGATTGCGTGGCTTGCAGCACCTCCTCGTGCTGCGTCTGCCGTGGTGATCAAAGAAGAATGTGCTCGTTTGGTTACGGTTCGACAAGCTCTTCCTCCTGCGCTCGCTTGGCAGAGCATGACGACCAATCGGCTCCGTCAATGGGCGGCGGTCGTCCGCAAACATCGGGCACGCAATATCCGTGACTACCCAGAGGCCAAACGGTACACCATGCTGTGTGCCTTTTTGTCGATCCGAGCGGAAGAACTGACAACGATCATCGTCGAAATGTTTGATCAACTGGTTGGCAAACTCTTCTCAAAAAGTGATGAGGAAGTCACACAAGCAAAGCTCCAAAAACAGCAGGCTCATCAGCAGAGCGCACGCTTGTTCCGCAAAGTGGCCGAGGTACTTCTTGACAAGAACATTACAGAAGAGCAGGTGCGCGAAGAAGTCTTCAAACGGGTCCCGCGTGAGCAAGTAAGCGCATTGGTAACATTATCTGAAGAACTCGATAAGGGGTCACTAGATTGGCAGGGGCAGAACATACTCTAAGCAATAGATGCTCTCTACAGGCGGCTTTAGCTCAATGGGTGAAAAGGTTCTGCTGACCTGAAGAGCTTTCAAGGTTCCGTTTTTCTATTTTTTTGCAGTAAAAACAGTTACATTAAGCCAATTCTGTCGCTGGCGAGTGGTTGCTAGTCCATAGTGACCCCATTCAGGCTCACTATGGACTAGCAACCACTCGCCAGCGACAATGGCTAAACTATTGAGCGCAAAGCGCATGGCCTCACCGACGCACATGAGTCGGTTGATCGCCCGCACTTTTGCCAGTACATGGGTTGAATCGGTTCGCTGACGTTGCCGTTCCTTGAGCCACCCCTGCTCTTTAAATATGGCCAGCATTGCATCCAACAGCACTTGTTCGGCTCTCCCTTCCACCAGACGTGTGCGAAAATCGGACAAAATGGTAAAATCAAAGCCGGGATCAGTCAGTTCTAAACCGAGGGCATATTTCAGATCGATTCTCCCTCGTACCGCATCGGCGGCTTGTCGATCAGGAAGTCCCTCCATAAACTGCACGACCGTGATGAATGCCAACCGCCAGGGAGCCTCGACAGGACGTCCATTCTGTGGAAATAAATGAGCAAATGACTCATCCTGATAAATGGTTCCTAAGCTATCGCGCATCTTCATGTAGAGATTGCTTTTGGGATAGGCGGCACGAGCCACACGGACCGTTTCTGTTGGGATCGAAAACTCGTTTTGGGAGTGCAATGTCATCTTCCTTCTCCTTCTTGCAAGTGTCTGCTCGAACTTCTTCTTGGTTTCTCATCCTAACACATACAATGAAAGGTTCAAGGTTTCCCAACAGTGTCTAAAGTGAGCCAGATCCAGTAATCAAGTCAAATCACACATAGAGTGACCCTGAGAGATCCCAGTATAGTACTCATGTCATTCCTCGGAGGATGCTTCCACTTTACTACTTTCATGCCAAATCTGTCGCATCTCCTCATTGTTACGTAACAGGTCATCCAGACTACCCTGCGCTTCCACTTTTCCATCTTTTAAGAGGATAATATGATCGGCGTACTGTAAGACGTCCCTCTGATGTGAAACAACCAGACAGGTGTGCTCTCGCGTATCAAACAGGTGTTTCCAGAGCAGCTGCTCTGTTTGTACATCAAGAGCACTTGAGATATCATCAAAGACAAGCAACTGCGGTGTACGTATGAGCATACGTGCAATAGTCGTGCGTTGTATCTGACCCCCTGAGAGTCTGACTCCTCGAGTGCCAATTCTGGTCTTCAACCCATCCTCTAATCGTGAGATATCTTGAGTCATAACTGCTAAATGAAGTGCCCGTGGTATATCTACATACTCAGGACCCAAACCCAGCAAAATATTTTCATCCAGACGATCACTAAACAGATGCGGTACTTGAGGCGTGTAAGCACTATGTGGAGGAACAAAGAAATCGCCTAGGTCCGCCACTTCCTTACCATTCCAGAGAATGGTCCCGCTCTCTTTCGGAAGCAACCCCAATAACGTGCGCAACAGTGTTGTTTTACCAGACGCAATACGGCCTGTAATCACCGTTATTGTACCTTTTTGCACATATAAGCTGACGCCTTCTATACCACGTTTGGTATCTGGGTAATGGTATGTCAGATTCAGTATTTCCAATGATTGCAATCTATCATGATCGCCTGTCTGAGGAGGGAGTACGGTTGGAAGAGAGCCTTTCAGATACAGCGTGTCAGAAGCAAGTAATATCTCTTCAGAGCCTCCATGCAAAAGCTTCACCAGACGTTGATGAGAGACCTCCAGTTGTGAATATTGTGTAAATAGAGACGCAATTCCAACGATAAAGTTTGTTAATGTCCCCAGATAGACGATAAAAAGCGCGATATCCCCAGGACGGAGATGGCGATGGAGAGCAGCAAACACCAGAATTAAACCCGTTCCAATTCCAATAGTATTGCCTGCAACGGCATTAAGTGTGCTAGCAAAGACTGTGTCTCGTAGAACATTTACCTGCTGATGCTCACCGACTTTGCGAAAATGTCGTACCACAGAGTGCTCCGCCCTGGCAACCTGAATGGCCTGTACAGTGCTAAATATCTCACCAATGTGTCCGCTCAAGGCTTCAGTAGCCTTGCGACTGGCGGCACGCAACTTGATCAGTTGCTTTCGCATGCCCTGTACGATGACGACAACGCAGCATAAGGGCAAGAAAACTAGCAGCGTAATCCATACATCCACTCGAAGTAAGATGATCAGTGCTGGTACCGCAAAGACAAACAGGTTGATTGCGTTCGCTAGGTAACCGAACATACGATCAATAACTGTCGTATCATCTCGAAAGTGGTTGAGCACCTCTCCAACCGAGCCGGAGGCAGCACCTGCCCTTGGCTGCTGTAGAAAATAACGCAGGAGGTTCCGTTGTAGCAGGGCCCCTGTGCTAAAGACGCTGATTAGCGTTGCTGGTATTGCGATAAGTAAGGTCAAGGCTCGTAGCGAAGCAGCTAGAAACAGCAGACCAATTAACCCCCAGGGTATCACGCTCACTCGCGTTGGACTCTGTAAGAGAGTATAGAGTTCGTTGAAAAAATTTTGCAGTATGAGACCAAAACATAAATTCCCTATAATGCTATAGGCGACGGTGCTGCATAGAAGCGAAACTCCATATTGCCAGGATCGCTGACGTATCAGACGCCACAGAAACTGTATTGTTGTCAATTTACTCATATACGTGTCTCCCTCAGGCCAATACGCATCATGAAAGAAAAGCGAGAATGAGGGTCTGCCGCCAGAACCTCACGCGGGCCATACTCGACGACGCAGCCATCCTCAAGGATAAGAATATCGTCAGCACGCTCTATGGTTTTTAAGCGGTGAGCAATGACCAATGCAGTACGCCCCACAAATAGCCTGTTTATGGCATGCTCTATCAGCATCTCTGTTGCAGAGTCGAGGCGAGAAGATGCCTCATCCAAAATAACCAATCTCGGCTTCATTAAGAGTACCCGTGCCAGTGCCAGAAGTTGTGCTTCCCCTGCTGAAAGACCCTGATCACTGGTACTTATAATGGTATCTAATCCCTCCGGAAGTGCTTGATACCAGATCGATAACCCCACATCCTCAAGGGCATAACGAATGCTTTCGTCAGAAATTGCATGATTGAAAAAGGCTACATTATCCCGCACAGTGGCATGAAAAAGCTCAACATCTTGAGTGACCATACCCACAAGCCCTCTTACATCTTCAAGGCGCATGGTTTCGATTAGCCGCCCATCCAGACGTATCTCTCCCTCCTGTGCATCGTACAATCGAAACAACAGACGTGTTATCGTAGTTTTCCCGCTGCCCGTTCTCCCAAGAATACCCAGTACCCTGCCTGGCTCGATTCTGAAACTAAGGTTTGAGACAACCGGCCTGTCCGGTGTATAACCAAAGGTCACACCATCAAAATCAACCGCCATAGCCTGCTGGGTCAGATAACGCTCCTGTCCATCATGTAGAGTACTTTTGATCGACAAAAGCTCCTTGATACGCCTTATACAGGCTTCTACCTGCTGCAAATCTTCAAGTTGCGCCTGGATCTTCTGGATTGGTTGTGTTAATTGTTCCGTATAGGCATAGATGACATAGACGGTTCCAATCGTTATGAGACCGTGCATCCACAGATACGTTCCAGTTGCTAAAGCAACCACTGTCCCACACGCAAAAAGAAATAACCCCCAGATACCCATCATTGCTCCTGCCGTTTCCGCCTTACGGAAAAGTGGAAACCATTCTCGTATCAGGAAATAGAAACGCTGCAGCGTATAACTCACAGCCCCGTTTGCACGAATATCCTCCAGACCAGCTAATCGCTCGCCTAGGAAACCGTAGAATGTACCATTCATCTGTCGTACGCTCTTCCAGCGTGGGATTGCACGACGGCGTATCCCCATTAGGATGACAATGGCAGTCAGCGAAAAGAGCGCCATGATGATTCCCTCACGCCAATCAATGATAAAAAAGAGAGCAATGATAACTGTCAGAAGCATTGCGCTTGTCACTAGGTTAATCACAAGCTGAGAGAAGAAGTTAGAAAGAGCATTGACATCTCCATCGATACGCTCGATCATCTCACCAGGAGTATGTGCGTTATGAAAGCTCATATCAAGCCCCAGACAGTGCTCGATTAAATCACTACGCAATCGGTTCATTGCAGTCCATGCAACGGAGGTGCTGAGATAGGAACTTGCGATGGACACCATCTGATTGGCGATTCCCGCTGCGATAAATAGTATTCCCGCACCAATCAGCGTGGAAGTCGCGCCGCTACTCACAGCAGTATCAATAAAAAAGCGCAAGACCTGCGGATTAAAGACCTGCAAACCAATCCCGATGATTAACGATGCTGCTAGTAATAGCACTTTGTGGTACTGCGGCTTCAGATACACTAAAAGCAATGATACGTTGTTCTTAACAGTAGTTGACATTCACTGTTCCTTTGCTACAATATACGACATGGATTTAAGAAACTGTAACGGCACGCTTTGCTACTTTTTCATTTAAAACAGAGTATACGCAATATATACATATTATTTTACTCACCTCATAATTTTACTGTATAGGCAGGGACTCTGGGCTACAATCTGATCCATGTTATAAGTACTGATAAGTAGCTAATTTGCCGGAAAAATAAACTTTTGAGAGAGAGGCAGCGAGCTTATTGTACTTCTTGACGATACACAGGTTCTCTTCTATTGGTACAGGATGATATGGATCTCCAGCCATACAGGGGCATACTAGCTCAAAACCCTCTGGGTCTCCCGCAAAGTTGATGATTCGGGAGCGCGTCCTCTTCGAGAGGTTTTTCTAGGCTCTGTGGAGAACGCGCTTCCTCAGTACTTGGAAGCTTCCTCGGCCATACATCTGTCGCTTCAAGAGTTTTAACCGATGGACTTGACCCTCGACCTGCCCATTACTCCACTCTAATGTGAGCCCTGCTTTGACTGCATCGTAATCTCTCTGGATCCCTTGGGCAAAACTACGCAGTTCACTCCCTTCCTGTTCCTGTACACGCTTGAGCCAGCCGTCGAGTCGTCCTCCTTGTCGTTCACGCAGCATGATCGTGAAATCTTGTACCAGATCATACGTCTGTGCGATCACAGGATCAGCTTGGCAGAGGCGTGTGAGATACGTTTTTTGCCAATCGACCCGCTGCTCATCGGTCAATGTCATGAGACGGGCGACGTGTAATGCTGTTGGAGGACGTCGTTGCTCGGCCTCCACCTTGGTGACTCTCGTTTCCAGTGTCGGTTCGACCGATTGAAAGCTCCGTGGCTTTCCCTTCCTTGATCGAATTTTCGCAACGAACCGAGAAACGCTAGAGTCTGAGCCGACATAGCCCTGTTCTTTGATCTCACGCCACATCTGTTGAGCACTCCTGCATCCCTCATTCCATCTCTTGATGAGGTAGTCTTTGTAGGGTTCGATCAGCTGTTTTCTGGTTCGACGGGGACTTCTCCGTTCAGGTGGCTGATCCATCTTGAGATACTCATAGACCGATTGTCGGCTGATCCCTACTTGGCGGGCAATAGTGGCTGCATCCACTTTTTTCATGAACAGGTCATGGATTTTGTGATACCGTTCGATACGCTCCTGATGCCGTTGCAGGCTAACCTCTTCATGCTGCTTTGTGACTCCTGTATGCCAGGGAACAGAGGCTACCGTTTCTAGAACGGGTTCTGTTGAAACCTGCATTCCCTCTTTAAGCAACGATTTCTTGCGCAGGAAGATGCCTTCGAGAGCCTCGCTGAGATTCTTTAACAGATGCCAACGATCGGCTGTCTGCTGAGCGGCAGGTGCTCCAAGTTTTGCCCCTTCCGCATAGGAACCGCCACGGTCGCGGCTGATAATCTCAACTCCTGGATGCTCGACAAGCCAACGTGCAAAGGTCGCAGCCTCACGGTCAGGTAAGAGGTCAACAGGAACTCGCTTTTCCAGATCAATGAGAATGGTCCCAAATCTTCGGCCTCGGCGAAAAGACCAATCATCGACCCCAAGGACGCGTGGAGTGATTTGTTGGAGATCAGGGGTCGCTTGAACGAGTCGCAGGAACGTATCAGGACTCGCCGAAAGACCCATACCCTCAACAAGTCGTTCTCCAGCTTCACCACCTAATGCAAACCCGATGAGCGCAAAAACATCAGTAAGTCGAGTTGTGCGATGAGCATAAGGAGCAACAACAGAAGGAAGACGTTCTGTAAAGATACTGCGAGGACAGTCTGCGTTTCCACAAAAGAAGCGGCGAACGTGTAATTCTAACCGTACCGCACAGCCCATCCACGGAAGATCAGCAACCAAGCGAATGTATCGCGAGTGGATGTTCTCTGACGGCCCATGACACAAGGGGCAGGATGCCTTTGGAGAGGTGGTGATGACTTTCGCTCTAATCACCGATGTTGAGGCATCCAGTTGCAGTAAATGTAAACAGGTGGGATCAGGAAGCATGCACTGGTTGGTCATAGAAAGACTCCTTCTCTCAGTTCCTCACATCAGTAGTGGAGCTAGTGTAGCAGAAGTCACGAAGAGGAACAATGAAGAATGTATTCCATCCAGCCGTTCCCAGCAAGCAACCTACGTTTTTCATCAACTTTGCGGGAGACCCAACCCTCTATACATATATTGGCACTTGCTTGTGGCGGTTCCCTCATCTTGTCCTGACAAGGTGACGTGAGATGTCCAATATATCACCAAGAAGAGTGTTCATTTTTGAAAAACGATACTTGTGAGACATTTAGGTCCCATTAATAGTTTCAATACATAAGACGAAAAGAGATGAGTCAAACTTGCTCACTGCAACATCATCAGAGCTGCTAGATATTTTTCCTGCATCAGCTCCTGAGCTTCTGGACACAGTTTGTTCCAACTTTGCTTCAGCTTTTCCTGTACCCATGTACTGCCCTCATCAATTGTCATTTTGTGCTGAACGTAGGCCAGGTACAGCAAAGAAGGGACATGTTCAATATGAGCCATTGCATCAGCACTTGCAAGACAAACTGCCTCCTTCGTTCTCTGTACTGTGGAAGTGCTTGCTCGATGCGAAGCAATACACTCTTTCACTGCAAGGATGGTTGTCTGTGGATAGCCGTATGCTTGCAAAAGCTTCTCTGCTTCATGTGGTCCATAGAAGTGATGTTCTTGGTACAACGCCTGATCTTTGATGCTTGCATAATCATGAAGCAGGGCTGCAATTTCTACGATGTCTGCATCTGCGCCCAACAGAACAGACACTTGTTTCCCATACTGAAGAACGGAAAGAATGTGATGAGTCCAAATACCATATCCAAAGATGTTGTTTTCTGACCGACATGCTGCTTCCACTCCCTGAGCAAGAAGACTATTTCGTGGAGAAATTACCATGCCTCTGACTCCTTCCAATGACTCGCCCACCATGCAGCATGAGGCATCCCAGAGCGATACATTGCTTGAATAAATGCTTGCAGATCGAAGGCAATACGATGTAACTCCACCTGGAAAGATGCTCCGTCGAAATCGAGGAGAGCATATTCGGCCCAGGACGGCTGCCGGATCGCACTGACGGGAGTTACTCTATCCATGGCTAAACCAACGCTTCCTGGATTGAGGACAAGAATATCTTTGTGACGGCGAAAGAGTTGGACATGGGTATGCCCTCCTACCATAATATCTGCTTGGACCCCCGCAAGTGCTTGCTCTAGTTCTTCTTCTGACGTAGTTGGCAAAATCCGCTCTTTGTAGGAGCGAGGAGAACCATGATAGCAGAAAAGGACCTTGCCATTGTGAAGAGGATAGGTAATAGCAGTCTGAAATGATTGCAGATATGCTCGGTCTGTCGAAGAGAGTTGCTGAACGCACCAAAGATCAATGTCTTGCCAGTTCTGTTGCAGAAGCGTTGCTTCCTTCTTAATATGTGGTTGTAAGAGCCACGCATCCATATTGCCCATCACAACTGGGCAACCGATCTCTTGTAACCTTTTGATCACCTCTTGCGGCTGGGGGCCAGTCGAAGCGACATCACCAAGACAAATGAGGTGTGTGATATGTTGTGTTGCTAGAGATGTTAAAACCGCTTCCAGAGCGACACTATTGGCATGAATATCCGAGATGAGAGCAAGACGCATCTTGGTTGGCTTCCTTTCTTTTCCTCTCTGCTTCCTTGTTGGCCCCACCACTCACTGATCTGGTTCTTGATCTTCTGATGGTTGCACAACCAGCCGTAGGAAGGCGCGTGGATGAGTGGTTCCACTGACATTCGTTGTTCCAACGGCTTTTGCCTCTGTTGGAAGATCAAACAAGAGCAATTGTTTCACACCTGGCACCTGATGCCGATGATGCATCGTGTAGGAGGGCATGCGCCAGTAGAGTATCCACTCGTCAGGACTCACGTCAATCAGTGTTAATTGCGGCGAACGGAATGGTGTGTCAGCAATGCGAGCATGACTGACCTCGCGCAGATGCTTGTGGTCCTCTTGGAGTTCGACGGCATACTTAGAGAGCGTGACGGCCTGATGCTCGATCTTGAGTGTTCCCTCATAGACCCAAACTGAAACTGGCTGATGGGCGAGTCCTCGCTCTGCATACAATTTCCAATTAGAAAAGCGCAGAAAGCCGTGCTTGTCGAGGAAACGCGTGTAGCGAGTCGCGAACAAAATGCGGTCCAGCACCGTTTCGGGATACATCGTTCCCTTTTGCCACCCAAGCACCTCTGCGGGACTGTGACACCCATCTTCGCGCTTTTCGTGTGCCCAATGGTAGAGTAGGACGCCGACGAGGTACACAGAGTGCCCTTTTCCAACGTCCCCTCTCCGAACCCGCCGTGCAACTTTCATTGCAACGGGCTCTCTAGTGACACCGTGTTTCCGTTCTTGACTTCTTTGTATGGTCGTCCATGCTGAATAGTCATGTGACACGACCAGCAGACCACTAGGGTTTTCCGTCGTCGAGAGGCCATGACCTGCATCCATCGTGGTTTCTCGCTCCTCCCTTTCTGGTTCAGGTCTTTGAGTGCTCGAATATGATGAACTGAAATTCTGTCCTGTGATTGACAAAGTTCGCAGGTATCTGCAAGCAGTCGTTTTTCGAGTTCTGTGTGCCCTGTCCAGACTTGTCCTGGGTGGTCATTCAGGATTGTCCGTGCCTTTCTCCTGAGTGGAATGTTCCCCCACTTGGCTACCAGTGGTTTCTTTCCTTCACGAGCGACGACAACGTGAAGCCCCTTGTAGGGCTTCTCATCCACCATGTGAACGGTCTGAAAGGTGTTGTAGACCTTTGGTACTGACAGCTTCAGTTTCGCTGCAAGTGTTTTGGTCAGTGACACTTCCATGACCCATCGCAAGGTTTTGAGCTTGTTCAGGTTATTTGCCATCTGGTAGTATTCGACGAGTCCCCGATATTCCGACTGGTAGCGTGACATGATCGAGTAAGCGGTCTCGGTCTCTAGCTCTGGTCGATGCGTTGGTTTCCCGTTTTTCAAGTAGCGTTCGCATTTCTTCTTCACGATATCCAAAGGGACGCGTAACTCAACTTTGCCATTCACATACCGCTTTCCATGCGGACGGTACGTGTTTGCCTGCATCGTTGAGATGTGGTAGCTCAGGAAACGAGCAGCTTCCGTCCTTGCATGAGTCACCAACGTCTTTTCCTCGGAGAGGTCAAGCTTCAATTCCTCACGCAAAAATGTTCCTATCTGCCGTTTGATGTCCTCTACTTCCACTTTAGGTCCGACAAAACCAACGAGCCAATCATCTGCATACCTCACGTATTTCAGTCGTCGGTACTCTGGGTCATTGGGGTTCACAGATGGTAGGTGTTGTGCTTGTTTACGCACCTCACCTGCCTCCTGGTGTTTCCCTTTTCTCCTGAGTTTCGCGGCTTCGTTGAGCAACGCATTGTACGCAGGATTGGGCTGGCGTCGCGTTCCTTTGGTATATGCTGGAATGAGTGCTTCTTCCATGTACTTGTCCAGCTTGTTCAGATAGATGTTACTCAAAAGTGGACTGACAATACCCCCTTGCGGTGCTCCGCTAAGTGTGGCGTTGTACTTCCACTCTTCGAGATACCCTGCTTGAAGGAGTTCACGGATGAGACGGAGAAACCGTTCATCGTGTATTTTCTCTGCCAACGTCTCTAGTAGGATATGGTGATCCAAACTATCAAAGCAGGCTTTGATATCTCCCTCAAGGAACCAAGAGGTTCCAAGCCATGTGCGGTCTATGTCTTGTAAGGCAGTGTGGCATCCTCGACCTTCCCGAAAGCCGTGTGAGCAATCACTCATTTGCGGCTCGTAGTAGCTTTCCAGGAGCAGACGGATCACCTCTTGCAGCAGTTTGTCGGACCACGTAGGCATACTCAAAGGTCGCTTCTTCGTCGAGTTTTTCTTCTCGATGTAGACGCGACGCGTTGGGGTCCATCGGTAGCGTTCATATCGCACAGCTTCAATGATCGCGTCGATTTTCCTCAGAGACATGTCATCAGCAGTTTCCGACGTGCTACCAGGAGTTAATGCCCCTGCGTTGCGATAGATTTTGCCGTAGGCCATCAAGTACAGATCGCGATTAAACAAGTGACGGTACACCCGTTCCAGTGGCAATCCTTTCTTGCCTCGTTCGGAAATGATAGCCAAAACCGTTCGGCCTTCTTGCATTTCGCATACCTTTCTGTTCTTGCTATCGGTCTCACCTCCTGCCCTTCCCCATGTATGCAGCTTTCCTGCACTCGGAGTACTATGGCAGTTCCGTTGTCCTGCGGCTCGCGCCGTGTAGACAATCCCATGTTTGTGCATGTAGAACGTGCTAGCGTGACGTAGGCACCCGTTCGTTCCCTTGAATGAGATCATTTCTCATCACTCACCAGATGGAGCATTCCGTCCTACCCAAAGACACAGTAGACGTATTCTGGTGTCTCTGCACTGATACGCTGTTAAGGCAGAGGGCCAACCAACAAACCGTTGGGAACTTGAGTTTAGCAAACCCAGCTTTGCCATATCACACGGGTCTTGCATCGCAAGAGGCGTAAGCGTCTTCTTCCTCTTCGATGCGTTCGTGACATGCTATTGTCCCCTTTCGGTTTCCCGTCCAGGTAAGTCCCGTGACCCAGAGGTAGTGCTCTAACCTCTCCTTTCTGTAAAAGGGATTCTACATGCACCGACATGGCGCACCCTTTGAGTGTTGTAGTCAGTCATCCACTTTCGATGAGTTGCAATCATCTGTTCCCAGGAAGTCGCCACCGCAAATTTGGCGTCGGCCATTCTTCGGACAATGTTGAAATGCGCCTCGATGTAGTTCTGCCACGCCTGTTTCTTGTCGATACGCTTTTTGTCTATTCCAAGTGCTTTGTACACATCTAAAGCATGGTTACAGTAAAAAATGCCTCCTCCATCACTGACAATTGCCCTCGGCACCCCTGCTGAAGAGAAAGCGGCGAAGAGGACCTCTAGGTAATCCCATTGATTTTGTGTCGGGGAAATTTTACTTGCCAGCACTGCACGCGAGTAGTTTTCTAAAATGCTAATCAAATAGATCGGTCCAGTGACATCAGGGAGTAGGTGTTCTTCAATATAGCGAACATGGTAGCTAGGCAAGAGGGATTGCTCCCTCCTGCCCGCCTCCAGAACCGGACATGAGAGCTTTCCCCTCATCCGGCTCCTCAGTAGGAAAGGTCTTGTCATGACTACCTTCGTCATGCGTCGTTGCAT
>JAABUX010002495.1_pt1 | contig 25919 bp, 21 predicted proteins | sample 5561851 | NCBI WGS metagenome assembly JAABUX01 (sample SAMN10711883, study PRJNA513361) | rock metagenome | isolation source: Antarctica rocks | place: Antarctica: Victoria Land, Richard Nunatak red sandstone | collected 2016-01-03 | reverse complement strand
TGCGCGAATGTGGCCAGGCTGTGTGCTGGCCGCTGCCGGATGAGGGCCCCGCAGTCGGGCCGCCGGAGACGACGACCGCCCGGATGCGCGGCTCGAAGGCGGCTGCCCGCGCGGCGTAGTAACCGCCGAGGCTCACCCCGAGCATCCCGATCCTGCTGGCGTCCAGGTCGGAGCGGGCACTCAGCACGTCGAGCGCTACTCCTACCGGCGCCTCGAAATCAGGACGGATTTTCGTGGCGTACCCGGTCTCGCCCTGGCCGGGCCCGTCCAGTGCGAACGTCGCCATGCCGCGCGCAAGGAAGACGTTCTCGGCGGCGAAAAACTCCTCCTTGGTGGAATCCAGGCCCGCGATCAGCAGGACCACCGGCGGCTTGCGCACGCCAGCCGGGCGGCGCAGGTTCCCGTACATCGGCGCGCCCTCGAACTCCATTTGCAGCCGCTCGGCAGTCGGGTCGAGCAAGCGGTGCGCGCTCGCCATGGCCGCGACCGCCCGGTCGGCCGCGGCCCGGTGCTTAGCCGGGTCGAGCATCCAGACGAATTTGGCGAAGTGGTAGCTGAGCGCCGCGCGCACCCAGGCCTCTCCGGCCGTCCGGGACCGGCCGAGCATCTCGGCTTCGGCGGCCAGGCCGGCATGGGTGTCACCGTTGGCGCTCCATGCGTCCAGCCAGTCCGCCCAGTGCTCGAGGCCCGCCGTCACCCGGCTGAAATCCGCCGGGTCCACGCCTTGCGCGGTAAACCGCGGACCCCAGTTGGCTACCGCGGATCGCACCTCATCGTCGGGCACTGCGGACCGCCTCTCGTAGCCGTGCCAGGACAGACCCGACAGCGGCGCGCCAGCATCAGCCGCGCGTGGGCGGGCCGCGGCCAGCGGGTCACGGCAATCGCTTGCATCTTCCTAGCGACCTGCGCCGCGGCTGTCAAGGCCGGGGACTGTCCCGGCTGACGCCAGCCTGGGCCTCCGGCACCGGTAGCCGCCGCACGGTTTGGGCGCGCCAGATACAGGATCGGCGTTTGCACGTCAATCACGGGATCGGCGTCTTCGGATCAGTCCCGGGATCGGCCGCCCGGCTTGGTAGATTAAGCGCTGTCCGGTGTTTCCGCTGCTATCGATTGCCTCCGAGGAATCAGTGCCTGACCGGGGATCACAGTTCACGCGGACTGCATCGTGACGGGCAGCCGCCCGTCACCGCGGCTGAAGGACGTGGCGGATGCGGCCGGCGTGCATGTATCGACCGCTTCGCGGGCGCTGAACGAGCGGACAGCCGTGCTGGTGAATCCCGGTACCCTCGAGCGGGTCCGGGAGGCGGCCACCGGCCTGGGCTACCGGGTAAACGGAATGGCCAGGGCGCTGAAAATGCGGCGGTCCCTGTTCATCGGCATGGTGATCCCCGACATCGCCAATCCGTTTTTCCCCCCGGCCGTCCGCGGCGCTGAAGACGTGCTGGAACGCCGCGGGCTTTCCCTGCTGCTGTCGAGCTCGGACAACGATCCCGCCAAGGCGCGGCGCCAGGTAACCGCGATGCTCGAAGGGCAAGTCGACGGGCTGCTGCTAGCCATGGCCCGCCGGGAGGATCCGCTGGTAGATGAGCTCCGCGGCGGCGGTACGCCGCTGGTGCTGATGAACCGGACCGTGGATGGCGGCGGGGTATCGGCCGTTGTGCCCGACGACTTCAACGGCTCGCTACAGGCGGTCGAGCACCTTTACGCGCTGGGGCACCGGCAGATTGGTTTTGTCGGCGGCCCGCTCTTCACCTCGAACGGGATGCGGCGGCTGGCCAGCTTCGAGCAGGCTGTCAGGAGTCTCGGGCTGCCCGACGGCGGCAAGATCGAGGCGACGGCGTTCAACGAAGCTTCGGGATGCGCGGCGGCCGGGCGCCTGCTGGCGGCCTATCCCGAGACGACGGCGGTGGTCGCCGGCAATGACCTGCTGGCTCTCGGCGTCATCGACGCGGGCGCTCAGCGGGGCCTGTCGTGCCCCCGCGACCTTTCGGTGGTGGGCTTCAACGACATGCTGCTGGCCGGCCGCCTCCAGCCGCCGCTGACAACAATCCGGGTACCCGAATACGACGTCGGCGTGCGGTCAGCCGAGCTGCTGCTGGCCCTGGTCGAGGATCCGTCCCGGCCCCCCGAGACGGTGCTGCTGTCCGGCGAGCTGAAAGTCCGCGGTTCGACTGCCGCTCCGGCGCCGGGACGGCGCCCCGGCTGACGTCGCTTCGCGGCTGCGACACCCCCTTGACAAGGATGCTGGCCGCAGCCTAAATTGCTGCTGCAATCGGTTGCAGCTAGCCCGACTGAAGTAGTGCACCGCAGTGGGAGCGGTACCGACGTTGCAGCGCCACCTGGAATTGCAGCGCCACCTGTAGCTGCGGGGCCCCCTGAGGTACGGGCGGCCCCTAAGCACGGGGGCGCCTCAGCGGCGGCACCGAGAGGAAGGCTCATCCTGTGCGATTGGCTCCCGTCCGGTCACCGGATAGCGGATGGTGACGCAGGGCGGCAGTGCCGCGGCCGGGGACCGGGCACCGTCCCGCCGCGGCGGCGCGCTGCTGGCCGCGCTGCTGGCCGAGCACGGTGTCCGTCATATTTTCGGCGTCCCCGGCGGTCAGACGCTCGCCCTGTACGACGCGATACTCGACTGGAATCCAGCGTTCCGCAACGTCCTGGTCCGCGATGAGCGGTCCGGCGCGTACGCGGCGGACGCTTACGCCAGGGTGACTGGCACCCCCGGAGTCTGCGACGCGACCGTCGGGCCGGGCGCTGCCAAGCTCCCCTCGGGCCTGGGGGAAGCACTGGGAGCCTCGGTCCCGGTTATCGCCCTGGTCAGTGACCTGCCGATGCGGATGGCACCGCACCGGTACCGCAGCGCGGCCTCGCAGGCGCTGGACCAGGCGGCGCTGCTCGCGCCGGTGACCAAGTGGCAGGCGCACATTCCCGATGCGGCGAGCATGCCCGCGCTTGTCCGCCAGGCTTTCCGTGAAGCGACCAGCGGACGGCCGGGCCCGGTGGCCTTGTTCCTGCCGCAGGACATGCTCGACTCCCCGGCAGACGGCGATTTCCCCGTTGCCGCGAGCCGGCCGGCCGGCCGCAGCCCGGCCGGCAGCGGCCCTGCGGCTGGGCCGCTCGCCAGCGGCGGCAGTGCCCGGTTCGGCACCTTCCCGCCGTTCCGGCCGTCGCCGCAGCCCGGCGACGTGGCGGTGGCGGCAGGCGTGCTGCGCCAGGCCGCGCGACCATACCTGCTGGCGGGCGGCGGCGTGCTGCACTCGGATGCCGGCGCCGCGGTCACCGCGCTCGCGCAGCGGCTGTCAGCTGCGGTCGGCACCACCCTGACCGGCAAGGGAGCCATTGCTGAAGATCATCCGCTGAGTGTCGGTGTGACGGGAACCATGGGCACGCCGGCGGCGGTCAGCGCCCTCGCCGAGGCAGACGTGGTCCTGCTGGTCGGCACCAAGGCGAGCGGCGGAGCGACGCTGGGCTGGACGCTGCCGCGCCCGGATCAGGCGGTAGTGCAGCTCGACGTGGACCCGGCAGAACTCGGCCGGGCGTTCCCGCTGCAGGCGGCAATGCTCGGCGATGCCCGGGCCGGGCTAGACGCGCTGCTGGCCGAGCTGGACGACGGCGGCCGGGAGCACGATCGCACCGGGCCAGGCCCGGCCGAGCCGGACCGGGGCCCCTGGCGGCAGCGGATCGCGGCGCTGGCCGGGGACTGGCGGGCGGTGCGCGATCGTGAGCGCGGCTGCGCGAGCGTGCCGATCACGCCGCAGCGGCTGCTCGGCGAGCTGGAACAGGTCCTGGGGCCCGATGACGTGCTGATTTGCGACGCCAGCCTGGCCAGCGGGTGGGGCGGGGTGTATTTCGAGCAGCGGACGGCGGGACGGCGGGTACTGAGCCCGCGCGGCCTGGCCGGGCTGGGATACGCGCTGCCGGCCGCTATCGGGACGGCCACCGCCCGGCCGGGTTCCCGGACGGTAGTGCTGACCGGTGACGGGGCGCTCGGGTACGCGGTCGGCGAGCTGGCCACGATCGCCGAGCATAAGCTGCCGGTCACCGTCGTGGTCCTGAATAACCGGTCCCTGGGCTGGATCCGCTGGTACCGGCGGATCACCTTCGGCCGGGCATTCACGGACGAGGATTTCAGCGACGTCGCCTTCGGTGATATCGCCCAGGGTTTCGGCCTCAGCGGCGTCCGGGTCACCGAGCCGGGCGACCTCGCTGCGTCGCTGCGCACTGCCGTGGACAGCGAGCGGCCGAGCCTGGTCGATGTCGTCACCGACGCATGGCAGACACCGATCGCCGCCCACCGCACCGCCGTCGAGCACGGCTCCACCGCCGGATACGGAGACTAGATCATGCCGCGTCACCCTGAGCGCCAGCTAGAGCGGATGGCGCAGCCCGCCGCCGCAGCGCTGCTCGCCGCGACCGGACTGGCCGTGGTGGCCGCGGGCAGCGTCGAGCAGCACGGCGGCCACCTGCCGCTGGGTACCGATGCCTTCGCCGCGATGTCCATCGCCGAGCGGGTAGCACACCGGCTGGATACCGTCGTCGTTCCGCTGGGCCCGGTTGGCGTTGCCCCTTACCACCTGCCCTGGCCCGGCTCGCTGTCGCTGACGCCGAGCACGCTGGCGGCCATCATGGTCGATGTCTGCGCCAGCCTGCGGCTGGCCGGCGTGCGGCGGATCCTCGTCGTCAACTGGCACGAGGGCAATTCGCCCACGCTCCGGCTGGCGGCCAGCGAGGTGCAGCAGCGGCACGGCCAGCGGGTGGTAATCGCCGAGACGCACGTGATCTCGCACGGCATGTTCCCGGCGGAGCTGGAGTTCACCCACGCCGGTTCCATGGAGACCGCTGCGGTGCTGGCCTACGACAGCGCACTGGTCCGGCTGGCCGCGGCCACGCCGGCCAGTGACCATGCCAGCGGCGAGGCCGGGCACGAGCTGTACCGGCGGCCGGATGTCTACCCGGTGCTCGGCGACTTCCGCGAGATCGCCCCGACCGGCTGGTACGGCCGTCCGCAGCAGACCCGGCCTGAGCGCGCCGAGGAGATCGCCGAGGCGGTGGCGGATCAGGTGGTGCGCCGGGCCGAGGAGATCTGGGCGGAACTGGCCGGCCGAAGTCAGCCGGACCGGACCGGGCCGGACGGCGGCGGGGTCAGCGTGGCGGGCGCCGCGACCACGGCCGGCGGGCCGGGCAAGTGACCGCGTCCCCGGTTCCCGGCCAGATGCAGGCGGCCGTGCTGCGCGAATTCGGCCAGCTCACCCTGGAGCACGTGCCGGTGCCGGTCGCCGGGCCGGGGGAGGTGCTGTGCCGGGTGCGTGCCTGCGGGATCTGGGGCACCGACCTGAAGATCGTGAGCGGGGCCTACCGCGGCACCTGGCCGCCGGAGCTGCCCTTCATTATCGGGCACGAATGGTCCGGGGAGGTGGCGGCGCTCGGGCCCGCGACCGAGCGCAGTGGCCTGGCCGTCGGCGACCGGATCGTGGCGGAAAACCATACCGGCTGATGGGACTGTGCGACAAGGTGCTGGTCATGCACCAGGGCAGCGCGCTGACCAGCGGGCCGCCCGGCCAGGTACGCGCTGACCCGGCGGTGCTGGAAGCCTATCTCGGCACCGATATCGAGACCGCGTCATGACGCCCGGCGGGGCAGGCGCGCTGCGGCCGGCCGACGCTGCGGGCGGCGCTGCGGGCGGCCGGGGAAGCGGGCCGGCGTGCTGACGATCGCGGGATTGTTCGCCGGCTACGGCGGCGGGGACGTGCTGCGCGGGGTTGACCGCACCGTCGCGCAAGGGTCGATCACCTGCGTGGTCGGGCCGAACGGGGCGGGCAAGTCCACCCTGCTGAAGGTCGTCAGCGGGCTGCTGCGGCCGCGGCTGGGCACCGTCACCTTCCGCGGCAACCCGATCGGGGGCGCCTCGCCGCGGCGCATCCTGCAGGCCGGGGTGGTTCAGGTCATGCAGTCGCGGAACCTGTTTCCCGAGCTGACTGTCCGGGAGAACGTCGAGCTCGGCGGTTACCTGATCAAGGACCAGGCCGTGGTCCGCCGCCGCCTGGACGAGATCAGCGAGCAGTTCCCGATCGTCGCCGACCGGGCCGGCGACCGGGCCGGCCAGCTGTCCGGCGGTCAGCAGCGGATGGTGGAGCTGGCGCGGGCGCTGATGCTCGACCCGGCCCTGGTTGTGCTGGACGAGCCGTCCATGGGGCTGGAGCCGCGCGCTGCCGCGAGCATGTACGCCAGCGTCCGGGCGATGGCCGAGAGCGGCCGCAGCATCCTGCTGGTGGAGCAGAACGTGCGGGCCGGGCTTGCGCTCGCCACCCACGGCGTGGTGATGGAAACCGGCCGGGTCCGGCTGGAAGGCACCGGCGCCGAGGTGCTGGCCAACCCGCAGATGCGCGCGCTGTACCTGGGCGGCACGGTCGAGGAGGGCGCCGCGGCCGCCGCGCAGGTCACCGGGACCGGGCCGGGGAACGCCGGCGGCAGCCACGCGGGCCCGCTGACCGCCGGCTGACCCGAAGGGAGACCCGGCATGGACGACCGGCTCGAATCGATGTACCGGCGCTTCACCTGGCGCATCCTGTCCAACTACGTGTCGGCCTGGGAATTTGACCAGCTGAAAAGCGCCATCACGGACTACGAGCAGTGGTGCGGCGCGTGGAGCGCGCATGCCCGCGGCCACGCTGAGCGCGGCGATCAGGCGCTGGCGGCAGGCCGGCGGCTGACCGCCGGTGACGCGTACCTGCGCGCGGGCCTGGCCTACCACTGGGCGAGTTTCATGTTCACCCACGACCAGGCCCAGTTCCGGGCCGCGCTGACGGCGATGGCCGCAGTCTGGGCCCGGGCGGCGCCGCTGACGGACCCGCCGATGCAGCTGCTGGAAGTCCCGTTCGAGAACATGACGCTGCCCGGCTACCTGCGGGTCCCGGCCGGCCCGCGGCGGCCGCCGGTGGTGCTGCTGCTGCCCGGCGCCGACTCCACCAAGGAGGAGCTGTACAACCTCGGCGACCACATCGTCGCCCGCGGCCTCGCGTTCGCCGCCTTCGACGGTCCCGGTCAGGGCGCGGCGGCCTTCGACGGCAAGCTGCGGCCCGATTATGAGCTCGCCATCCGGGCGATGACCGACTGCCTGGCCGCCCGGGCCGACGTGGACGCCGGCCGGCTCGCCGTCGGCGGCATTTCCTATGGCGGCCTTTTCGCCATCCGGGCCGCCGCGGCCGACGACCGGATCAAGGCGGTGGTGGCCATCTCCAGCTGGTATACCCCGGCCGGCCGGTTCGCGACGATGGAGCCGCTGACCTGGGCCGGGCAGTACCAGCACCTGGGCCCCGACCCGGCCGCGGTGATGGAGCAGATCACCCTCGCCGGGGCAGCGCAGCGCGCGACCGCGCCGCTGCTGCAGCTGTACGGCGGCCTGGACGCGACGTCACCGCCCGCGCAGGGCGAGAAGATCGCCGCGGAATACGGCGGCCCGGCAACCACCGTGGTGTACGACGACGGCGTGCACATCCTGAACAACATCTGGTACCAGGCCAGGCCGCTGGTCGCCGACTGGCTCGCCGAGACGCTCTGACTACGAAGGACGGACAGATGGCTGCGGACTACCCGAGGTCGGGCGCCAAGCAGGCTGCACGGGAGCGTTTCCGCGGCATCTGGGCGGCGAGCACCGCCCCGTTCGACGCGGTCGGCGGCCTGGACATCGCCGCGCTGCGCCGTGACACCGACCGGCTGGCCGGCGAGCTGGAAGTGGACGGCATCTTCTGCGCTGGGGTAATGAGCGAGTTCTGGGCGCTGACCGGCGCGGAGCGGCGGCTGCTGGTCGAGACGGTGATCGACGAGTCGGCTGGCCGCTGCCAGGTGATCGCGCACACCGGCCAGCACAGCGCGGACGAGACCATCGAGCTGACCCGGCACGCCGAGCGGGCCGGCGCGGACTTCGCCGTGGTGATCAACCCGTACTACCCGCCGGCCGGCGACGACGGCCTGTACCAGTGGTATCAGCACGTCTGCCGGAACGTGAACATCGGTGTCTGGCTGTTCGACACCCGTTTTGCCGGGACGGCACTGTCGCTGGACCTGATCGACCGGCTCGCTGATATCGACAACATCTGCGGCATCAAGGTGGGGCATGACCACGCGCATTACCTGGAAATCCTGCGCCGGGCAGGCGACCGGATCCTGGTCTGCGAGCCGAACGAGGGCGCATGGCTGGAGAACATGCTGGATCACGGCCAGCGCGTTTTCATGTCCTCAGCCGCGCCGTACCTGTATCAGCTGCCCGGCTGGCGGCCGATGCGCGAGTACACCGAGCTGGCACTTGCCGGGGACGCCGCCGGGGCGGCCACTGTGGCGGCCGAGCTGGCGCCGGTGCGGGCGGTCGCGGCGACGTGGCTGCACGGCGCGGCGGCCCGCCGTCGCGGCAGCCCGGTGCCGTACATCAAGGCCTGGGCCGGGCTGCTCGGCATGTCCGGCGGCCCGGTCCGGCCGCCGCTGGACCAGGTCACCCCAGCCGAGCTGGCGGCCCTGACCGCCGACCTGGCCGCAGCCGGGCTGCTCGCCCGCCAGCCCTGACGTCAGGCCGGGGAGCTGACGTCAGGCCGTTGCGGCTGCGGCCCAGCTGCCGGCGTCGGCGCCGCTTCCGGCAGGCCGAGCAGCCGGGCGGCGTTACCGCCGAGGACGGCGGCCTGCGCCGCGGCCGGCAGGCCCAGCGACCGGACCTCGCCGACCGGATCGTCGCTGCCCATGTCAAACGGCCGGTCCGAGCCCATCAGCACGTGATCTGCCCCGGCGTCCTGGATCAGGCGGCGCAGCTGGAGCGGGTCATGCGTGATCGTGTCATGAAAGAATTTCCCGAAAGAAACGTCCGGCGGCTCCCGCAGCCGCGACCGGGCCGCCGCCACCTGGTCATAAGAGCGCCGCAGCCGCCCGCGGAGGGCCCACAGCGCGCCGCCGCCGTGCGCGAGCAGGATCTTCAGGCCCGGGTGACGTTCCAGCACGCCGGACAGCACCAGGTGGGCCGCGGTAGTCGCGGTCTCGACCGGGTTGGCCACGCTGTTCCACAGGTAGTACTCGCCGTACACAGGCAGGTCCAGGCCGCGGGTGGTGGGGTGCACGAACAGCAGCGAGCCGGTCTCCTCCGCAGCCGCCCAGAACGGCTCGAACGTGTCGTCCCCCAGATAGCGCCCGGCCACGCTAGCCGCGAGTTCCACTCCGGCCAGCCCGCTGGCCCGGGCCCGGAGCAGATCCCGGGCGGCCGACGGAGGGTCCTGCAGCGCCACCGCGCCGACGGCGCTGAACCTGCCGGGACTCGCCGCGACCAGCGCTGCCAGCGCGTCGTTCTGCACATCGCAGATTGCCCGCGCCGCGTCGAGCGGGTAGTCGAAGGGCAGCAGCCGGACCCACGGCGAGAGCAGCAGGTGTTCGATGCCCTGCGCCGCCGCCTGCGCCGCCATCAGGTCGGGGTCCACGAATTCCCCCAGTGCGGACGTCAGCTCCCGGCCGTCATGGTGGACTCGCTCCCGGCCGCCGGCCATAACCAGGCGCGGCCGCCACGCTTCGGCCCGGCCCGGCCCGGCGGTGGCCGCCCGGACCACGATATGAGCGTGCGCGTCAATGATCACTAAGCGCTGGCCGGGCTGCTGCCGACCGGGTCGCCGGTGCCCGGGCTGCCGGTGCCTGCGGAGCTGCCGGTGCCTGCGGAGCTGCCGGTGCCTGCGGAGCTGCCGGTGCCTGCGGAGCTGGCTTGCCCGCCGCTGACCTGGCCGCCGGCGGGCGCGGTCAGGACCGCTGCCGGGTCGTGCCCGAGGTCGCGGAGCAGCACGATCGCGGCGTTGCGGCCGGGCGCGCCGGTGATGGAGCCGCCGGGATGGGTAGATCCGCCGGTCTGGTACAGGCCGGGTATCGGCATCCGGTGCGACGCCCAGCCGGGCACCGGTCGCAGCGCGCCGCTGAAGGCCGGGCCGCGGTCGCCGCCGTGGAAGGCGCCGTGCACCATGTGCGGGTTAAGCCGCTCGTAGTCCGGCGGTGACTTGACCAGGTGGGCAACAATCTTGTCGCTGGTGAAACCGGGCGCGAACTGCCGCAGCTGTGCCAGCTGGCGCTGCGCGTGCTCTTCCTTGACGGTGTCCCAGCCGGCCATCCCCGGCGGCAGCTCGTGCACCTGCTGGCTGATCAGCTTCACGGTGTGCATCCCGGCCGGCGCCCGGCCCGGGTCGACGAGCGTGGGGGTGGCCACCAGCAGCCACGGGACTCCGCTGATGAACCGTCCGGCCCGCAAGTCGGTGCCCAGCTGGATGATGTCCTGCGGCCAGCCGGCGATCCCGGCCGACACCGACGTGACCGGTCCGCCGGGGGTGGTGAAGCCGGGCGCCTCGGTCGCGGCCAGGTAAACGCCGAAGCCGGGCACGCCCACGTCGTAAGTGTCGACCCCGTAGTGAAACTCCTCCGGCCACGCCTCCCGCGGCGCCATGTCGCGCAGCTGGGTGATGTGGATGGTGGACAGCACCGCGGTGGCGGCCCGGTACTCCTCGCCGTCGGCGGTGGCCACCCCGACGCAGCGGCCACCGTCCAGCAGCAGGCTAGTCACCCGGCTGTCACACCGGACAGTTCCGCCGTGGCTTTCCAGGTACGCCACCAGCGCGTCAGTGAGGCGGCCGGACCCGCCGGCCAGGATCGACCAGCTGCGCTGCTGCCGGCCGAAGATGAGCGAGTAGGCGAGCAGGCCGGAGCCGGGCATGTCCACCGGCTGGTTGGTCTGGAACGCCATCCACAGCATGAACGCCTGGACGTGGCGGCTGGTGAACTCGTGCCGGACGATATCCCAGGCGCTGAGTGCCCGGCGGCGCTGCCAGATCCCGCCGCGCGGGTGCTCGGCGAGCCGCTGGTCCAGGCCAGGCCCGGATCCCACCGGGGCGAACTGGGCTGCGCTGAAGATTGACTTGACCTCGTCGTACTCGGTCAGCATCCGCAGGTAGGCGGCGGCGTCGGCGGCGCTGAACCGGCCGATCTCGGCCGCCGTCCGGTCCCGGTCCAGCCACATGGTCAGGTGCTCACCGTCCGGAAATCGGACGTGCGCCACCGGATCGGGGTCGATGTAGCGCAGGCCGTAGTCGGCGATGAGGCCGAGCTCGTCGCCGAGCAGCAGCGGGTTGATGCGGATCAGGGTGTGCCCGGTGGCGCAGGTGTCGATGCCGTAGCCGGGCAGCAGCAGCTCCTCGGTGGCGGCCCCGCCGCCGGGGATGTGCCGCGCGTCCAGGACCAGGCACCGGTACCCCGCCTTGGCGAGATAGCAGGCAGTGATAAGGCTGTTGTGCCCGGCGCCTGCCACCACGATGTCCGCGCTCGCGTCCAAGGCGTTTCCTTCCCCGCGTCGTCCCGGCCCAGCGGCCAGCGTCGTCCCTCGCGCGCGCCGCCCGCTCGGGTCAGCGTCGTCCTGTCCCGCGCACCGCCGACGCGGGCCCGCGGGCTCCCGTCCCGGCCAGCGGGTGCCACAGTAATGCAAACCATTGCAGCTGTTCTCCCGGTGCGCAAGACCCAGCGCGCTCCGTCAGTTCTTCCGACCAGTCGCCGGGCTCCCGCCCGCCGCTCCCGGCCTGTCAGCTGCCGGGGGTAACCCGTTCGATGTGCCATCGAACGGCACCCAACCCGCTCCATGGCACTTTGAGCGGGTTGAGTACCGCCGCGCCCGGCCTGAGTCAGCCTGCCGGCCGGAAATCAGCACCAGCACGACGGCTCAGCCGCAAGCCAGCCTCCGCTGCCAGCTCGGTGAACGGTCCGTGCTAGCGCCCGCACGCATCCGCACGCGAATTGTCGGGCGCCGGAGGGGCTGGTCAGCTGTCGCTGATCGCCCGCATGACCTGCTCGCGGGTGATGGGCAGGTCGCGTACCCGCACGCCGACGGCAGCTGCCAGGGCGTTGCCGATCGCGCCCGCCACCGGCCCCTGGGCCAGCTCACCCGCGCCTGTCTCCGGCTCGTCCGGCGCATCAACTAGACGGACCGCCACCGCCGGGACCTCGGAGAACCGCAGCACCGGGTAACTGTCCCAGTTCACTGAGGTAATCCTGCTGCGGTCGAAGCGGACCCGCTCCCGCGTGGCCCAGCTGGCGCTCTGCACGGTGCCTCCCTCGACCTGGTTAATGACGCCGTCAGGGTTGATTACCCGGCCCACGTCCACTGCCAGCCACACCTTGCGGACCCGGACGTCGGACACTGCCTCGACCTGAGCCACCGCGGCGCAGTACCCGGCGGTGCCCTTGTACCGGGCGTAGCCGATGCCCAGGCCGGTGGCGTCGCCGCCGCCTTGGGCCGGCCAGCCGGCGAACGCGGCCACGGTCTCGATGACACGCCGGGCCCTGGGGTCGGTGAGATGCGCGAGCCGGAAGGCGACCGGGTCGGCGCCGGCCGCGGCGGCCAGCTCGTCCATGAACGACTCGATCGCGAACACGTTCAGGAACGCGCCGAGCGAGCGCAGCGAGGAGGTCCTGATCGGCATGGTGAGCAGCCGGTGCCGGGTCACTGCCAGGTCGGGAATGTCGTAGCCGGGCACGGCGTTTCGCGTTGCCCCCATCGCGCCGGTGGCCGGCCCGTCCAGGGCCGCCTCCATCGGCTGGCCGCCGGCCAGGTGGCTGAGGGCAAGCAGCCGGGGCTGGCCGCCAGTCCCCGGACGGCCGATGAACCCGTTGCTCCACACGTCCTGGCGCCAGGTCTGGATCCGCCCGGCCCCGTCCAGGTCGGCCGACAGCCGGGCCAGCATGGCTGGCCCCATCGGGCCCCAGCTCATTTCATCCTCGCGCGACCACAGCACCCGGACCGGCCGGCCGGGTACCTGCCGGGCCAGTAGGGCCGCGTCGAGCGCCGCGTCGTCGGCTGCGTTGTGCCCGTACGCGCCCGCGCCTTCGACGTGGTGCACCCGTACCTGCCCGGGGTCCAGGCCAAGTCCTGCGGCCAGCGCGCCGCGCAAGCTGAAAATTCCCTGGCTGTGCGTCCAAACGGTGAGCGTTCCGCCGTCCCAGCGGGCAATGGCGCAGCTCGGCCCCATCGAGGCGTGCGCCAGGAATGGCCGGCTGTACTCGGCGGCCATGGTGCGGGCCGGCGGTCGCAGGATGGCGCGCCCCGGCCCCGTGCTTCCCGGCCCCGTGCTTCCCGGTCCTGTGTTTCGTGGCCCCGTGTTTTCCGGGCTTGCGCCTGCCCGGCTGCCCGTCGCTGTCACGGAGTTGTCCCGCTCCGTGACCACCGCCTGCACTTGCGCGGGCTCGGATAGCAGGAAACCCCGGAGATCATTCTCGTCGGGCAGCGACTCGCGCACGGTCCAGCTGGCACGCGCTCCCTGTGCTGCCGCCGCTGCTACCGCCGCCCGATCCGTCGCGGCGATCACGCCGAGGAAAGACCCGTCCCGCACCACGGCCACAACTCCGGGATGCAGCTCGGTTACGTCCAGCTCGTCCAGCGCATCCAGCGTGGCAGCTGCCGCGGGCGGCCGGATGACCCGGCCGAACAGCATTTCCGGCAGTACCAGGTCTGACAGGAAACGCGGCTGTGCCGTCACCTTGTCCGGTAGGTCGATTCGCGGCGCGCTGCGGCCCGCCACCTTCCACCGGGCCGGCGCCTTGGCGGCGACCGGCGCCCCTGCCGCCTGATCGAGCATGCCGGGGGCGGCCACCGACCAGTAGGTCAGCCCGGTCTGGCCGGCGGCCGCGCAGATGCTGCCGTCGGTGACCGACAGGGCCGCCGGGTCGCAGCCCAGCCGCGCCGCGGCCGCGGCGAGCAGAATCCGCCGCGCCTGCGCGCAGGCCTGCCGCAGCGCACCGCCGGACTCCTGGATAGACCTGCTGCCCGAAGTCACCCCCTCGTCGGGGCTGGCAGCCGTGCTTACCGGTGCGACCGTGACCCGGCTTAGCTCCACGTCCAGTTCCTCGGCGGCCACCTGAGCCAGCGCGGTCCACACCCCCTGGCCGTACTCGACCTTGCCGGACCTGATAGTGACCATGCCATCCGGCTCGAACGCCAGCCAGTTCCGGAGCAGCGGATTGGCCGCCAGGCTCGGCGGCAGCGAGCCCCCGGCGCCGCCAGGTTCGGACGGCGCGCTCACTGGACGTCCTCCTGGCGGGCCGCTTCAGCAGCGCGCCGCGCCGCTAGGGCCACCGCGCTGACGATCCGCTGGTGCGCACCGCAACGGCACAGGTTGCCGTCGAGCGCCGCGCGGATCTCCGCCGGCGTGGGAGCCGGGTTGGCATCCAGCAGCGCAGCCGCGGCGATGATCATCCCGGCGGTGCAGTAGCCGCACTGAGCCGCCTGCTCGTCCAGGAAAGCCCGCTGCAGGACATGCAACCGCGCGCCGCTGCCCAGCCCTTCGACGGTGGTGATGTGCTTACCCTCGGCCGCCCAGGCCGGCAGGTCGCAGGATGACCGGGCCCGGCCGTCGATGAGCACGAAGCACGCCCCGCACAGGCCGGCGCCGCAGCCGAACCGCGGGCCGGCCAGGCCGAGATCGTGGCGCAGGACATCGAGGCAGGGCGCGTCCGGGTCGCAGCGGACCGTCTGCTCGACGCCGTTGACGGTCAGCCGGATGTCGCGTTCTGGCGAGTCCCCGGGTCCGGGGGTGTTGACGGCGCGCACAGTCAGAGAGTATGCATTCGTTTGCACCATCTGGCGAGTGTGACAAGGAGCCCCCGTGGACGCGCAGGCAAACCAGCAGACGGCGGACCAGCAGACGGCGAACCAGCACTCAGGTTCCGAGCACTCAGGTTCCGAGCACTCAGGTTCCGAGCAGGCGGTGGACGACCGGCTGGCGGCGGCGATCTCGCACTGGGCGCCACGGTTCACCATGAACGGCGTGACGGCGGCTGACTTTGACCTGATCACCGGCGGACTGCGGCAGTGGGCGGACTGGTGTGCAGCGTGGAGCGTAGTCGCCGCGGAGCATGAGCAGCTCGGCCGGGACGCGCTCGCGGCCGGCCAGCAGCTTTCGGCCGGCTCGCATTTGTCCCGGGCAGCGGTCTACTACCACTTCGCCAAGTTCCTGTTCGTCGATGACCTTGCCCAGATGCGCACCGCTCACATGTCGGCCGTGCGCTGCCTTACCGACGCGCTGCCGCACCTGAGGCCGCCCGGCCGCCGGATCGAGATCCCGTTCGACGGCGCGAGCATGGTGGGCGTGCTGCGCCAGCCAGCCGGGGCCGGCCCGCACCCGGTCATGATCATGATCCCTGGGCTGGACTCGGCAAAAGAGGAACTGGGCAGCACCGAGACCCTGTTTCTCGAGCGCGGCATTGCCACGTTCAGCGTGGACGGCCCCGGCCAGGGCGAGGCCGAGTACGCGCTGGCTATCCGGGGGGACTGGGAGGTGCCCGGCGCGGTGATCATCGACCAGCTGGTGACCGAGCCGGGCCTGGACGCGGATCGAATCGGCGTCTGGGGGGTGAGCCTAGGCGGCTACTACGCGCCGCGGGTGGCCAGCGGCGACGAGCGGGTCAAGGTCTGCGTGGCCCTGGCCGGCGCCTACGACTTCGCTGATAACTGGGACGCCCGGCCGATCCTCACTCGCGAGGCCTTCCGGGTGCGGTCGAAGTCGCCGGACATGACGTCGGCTAGGGCCGCGGCCGCGCAGCTCACCCTGGCGGGGCGAGCGGAGCTGATCCGCTGCCCGCTGCTGGCAGTGATGGGCAAGCTGGACCGGCTGATTCCCTGGCAGCAGGCCGCCCGGCTGGTCGAGGAGGCGAGCGGTCCGGCTGAGCTGCTGCTGCTGGACAAGGGCAATCACGGCTGTGCCAACCTGGCGCCGCAGCACCGGTACTACACCGCCGACTGGGTCGCCGAGCACCTGGGCGGCCGCACCAGGTGAGCGGTGCCGCAGCCGCCGGTCGGCCCGCTGCGGGGCAGCCGGCCGCCGTGCAGTGCCGGCCGCGGGGCAGCCCGCCGTGACCTCGTCCCGTTCGTCCGCCGGGCCGCAGGCCGGGATCCCGCCGCTGCCGCTGTCGCTGCCGCCGCGTGCCACCTCCTACGGCCTGCGCCTGCTCGCGCACCACGATCTCGGCGGCTGCGGCGACGGCATGCAGGTGCTGCGGGCCGGCGACACGCTGTATGTCGGGCACGCCGGCACATCCGGGATGGGCACGTCGATCCTGGACGTTGCCGATCCCGCCCGGCCGCGGCTGGTGACTCAGTGGGCCGCCCCCGACCGCAGTCACACCCACAAAGTCCAGGTCGCGGACGGCCTGCTGCTCGTCAACCATGAGAAGTGCCCGTACCGGGCGGAAATGACGGAGCCGTTCTCGGCCGGGCTGGCCGTGTACCGGCTCGATGACCCGCTGCGGCCGGTGCAGGTCGGCTGGTGGCCGAGCGGCGGCCGGGGCGTGCACCTGATCGTGTGGACCGGCGGGCGGACTGCGCACATGTCGGTGACCCCGGCGGGATTCCGGGACCGGATCTGGATGGTGCTGGACCTTGCCGGCCCAGCGCGCCCGGCTGAGGTGGCCCGATGGTGGTGGCCGGGTCAGCGCGACGACGAGCGGCCGACCTGGCCGGACGGCGAGCGCTACGCGGCGCATCACGCGCTGATCAGCGGCGACCGGGCGTACCTGGGCTACGACGACGCCGGCCTGGTCGTCCTGGACGTGTCCGACCTGACCCGCCCCCGGCTCGCCGCCAGCCTGCGGTGGCCGGGCGGCGGATCCACCCATACCTGCCTGCCGCTGCCCGGCCGCCAGCTGGTCGTCGTCACCGACGAGCAGGTGACCGACGGGCCGCGGGCCCCGCAGCGGGCCATCCGGGTCATCGATGTGTCCGGGCCGGCCCCGCGGCTGCTCGCCTGCTGCCCGCCGCCAGCTGGCGGCTATGAGGACCAGCCGCTGCGGTTCGGCGCGCACAACCTGCACGAGAACCGGCCCGGCTCCTACCGCAGCGAGCGCCTGGTCTTCGCGACCTACTTCAGCGCCGGCCTGCGGGTCTACGACCTGGCCGACCCCGCGCACCCCGCTGAGGTCGCGCACTGGGTTCCCGACCCGCCGCCCGGCCAGCCGGTCGCGCAGCTCAACGACCTCTTCGTAGACGAAAGCGGCCTGATCTGGGTAACTGACCGGATCGGCGGCGGCCTGTACGTGCTCGAACCGCAGCCAAGTCTCGCCGCGCTGATGTCGGCGGCACGCCAGTAAGCCCCGCGGCGGTCCCGCGCGCCGGATTTCCGTCGCGGCGCAGTGCGGCCCGGTGCGGCCGGAAGATGCCGCCGGGGCGGATAAATACCTGCCGGGCTTGACAGCTGTACCGCGCATACGTTGAATCTTGCTTACGGCGCTGCTAACGATTGCAGTGTCCCGGTCGGCATCTAGCTGACGATGGCCTAGCCAACGCTGTGGCCCGAAGATTGCGGCTTAGCCGGAAGATGCGGCCCAGCCCGAAGATGTGCGCTTAACCGAAATACGTACGGCTTAGCCCGAAGGTGCTGAGGCCGCCCGCTGACGATAGGAGACCATGATGGTCACGCCCCCGCTCCCGCTAGCGCCCGCGCCGGGCCGGATGGGTGTCGACTTCGAGGAGCGGGTGGACTACGCCCGGCTGCGCGGCTACCGGCTCAGCCGGGCGCGGGCAGCCCTCGAGGCCAGCGGACTGGGCGCGCTGCTGGTGTTCGACAACAACAACATCCGCTACCTGACCGGGGTCGCGATCGGCGAGTGGACCCGGGACAAGCTGTGCCGGCACGCCGTGCTCACTCGCACCGGCGAGCTGTTCCTGTGGGATTTCGGTTCGGCAGCGGTGCATCACCGGATGTACTGCCCGTGGCTGAAACCCGAGCACTGCTTCGCGTCCTACACCACGATGCGCGGCGCCGCGGCGCCGGACGCCGGGCTGGTGCAGCGCTCGGTTGCCGACATCGCGGGGGTGCTGGCCGACGCCGGCGTCGGCGGCGAGCCCATCGGCGTGGACTTCACCGAGCTGCCGATGCTGTTCGAGCTGCAGCGCAGCGGCATCGACGTGCGTGACGGGCAGCAGGTGATGCTGGATGCGCGGCAGGCGAAGTCCCGCGACGAGATCACCCTGCTGTCCATGGCCGCCGCCATGGTGGACGGGGTTTACCAGGACATCACCGACGCGCTCAAGCCCGGCGTGCGGGAGAACGAGATAGTCGCGCTGGCCACCAAGCGGCTGTACGAGATGGGCTCGGACGATGTCGAGTCCATCAACGCGGTCTCCGGCGAGCGCTGCAACCCGCATCCGCATAACTTCTCGGACCGGATGATCCGGCCTGGCGACCAGGCGTTTTTTGATGTCATGCATTCCTACAACGGCTACCGGACCTGCTATTACCGGACGTTCAGCGTCGGGCGGTCCAGTCCCGTGCAGCGGGACGCCTATGCCCGGGCCTCGGAGTGGATGCACAGCGCGCTGGCGGCGATCAAGCCCGGCGTGAGTACTGACGAGGTCGCCCGGCTGTGGCCGACGGCCGCGGAAATCGGCCTGCCGGACGAGAAGACAGCCTTCGGCCTGCAGTTCGGCCATGGCCTCGGCCTGGCGCTGCACGAGCGGCCCATCATCAGCCGGCTCACCTCCCTCGATACCCCGATGGAAATCCAGGAGGGCATGGTCTTCGCGCTGGAAACCTACTGCCCGGCGGCCGACGGGATATCGGCGGCGCGGCTGGAGGAGGAAGTGGTCGTAACCGCCGATGGCGTAGAGGTCATTACCCGCTTTCCCTCCGGGGAGCTGTTCGTCACCAACCCGTACTGACAGGCTGGCCGGGTCGGCCGCCTGGCTAGGGTTAAGGCATGAGCCTCGATCTGCCGAGCCCGCCCCCGCCGCGCCCGCCGCTGGGCGCCGGATCCGGCCCGGCGCCGGAGCCCGTTTCGCCCCCGGACCCCGCGGTGCTTCCCGACCCCGCGGTGCTTCCCGAGACCGCGGTGCTTCCCGAGACCGCGGTGCTTCCCGAGACCGCGGTGCTCCCAACGACCGCGGTGCTCCCGGAGACCGCTCCGGCGCCGAGCGCGCTGCGCCGCGCTCTTAGCCGGGCTCGCGACGGCAAGTCCCTGGACCCGGCCGAGGCCGCGGTGCTGCTGCATGCCCGCGGTGACCAGCTGGCCGAGCTGCTGGCCTACGCCAGCCGGACGCGGGACGCCGGCCTGGCCGCGGCCGCCCGGCCGGGCGTCATCACGTATTCCAAGAAGGTTTTCATCCCGCTCACCCGGCTGTGCCGGGACCGCTGCGGGTACTGCACGTTCGTCACCGTGCCCGGCCGCCTGGACGCGATGTACCTGTCCCCGGACGAGGTGCTGAAGATCGCCGCCGACGGCGCCGCGGCCGGCTGCAAGGAGGCGCTGTTCACCCTCGGCGACCAGCCGGAGGACCGCTGGCCGCAGGCCCGGCAGTGGCTGGACGCGCACGGCTATGACGACACGCTGTCGTACGTGCGGGCGATGGCGATCCGGGTACTGGAGGAGACCGGCCTGCTGCCGCACCTGAACCCCGGCGTGCTGAGCTGGCAGGACTTCCAGCGGCTCAAGCCGGTCGCGCCGTCGATGGGGATGATGCTGGAGACCACTGCGGCCCGGCTGTGCACCGACAAGGGCGGCCCGCATTTCGGCAGCCCGGACAAGGACCCGGCGGTCCGGCTGCGGGTACTGCAGGACGCGGGCCGCAGCGCAGTGCCGTTCACTACCGGCATCCTGATCGGCATCGGCGAGACGCTGGCCGAGCGGGCCGAGTCAGTTTTCGCGATCCGCCAGGTCGCCCGCGAGTACGGCGGCATCCAGGAAGTCATCGTGCAGAACTTCCGGGCCAAGGATGACACCAGGATGCGCGGCGTACCCGACGCGAACCTGGACGACCTGGCCGCCACCATTGCCGTCACCCGGCTGGTACTCGGCCCGTCGGCCCGGATCCAGGCGCCGCCGAACCTGATCGGCGGCGAGTACCAGCTCATCCTTGCCGCCGGGATCGACGACTGGGGCGGGGTGTCGCCGCTGACTCCCGACCACGTCAACCCCGAACGCCCCTGGCCGCAAATTGACGACCTCACCTCAGTCACCGCCAGCTCAGGCTTCGAGCTGCGTGAGCGGCTGACCATTTACCCCGGTTACATCCGCGAGCCGTGGCTGGATCCCCGGCTGGCCGCGCACGTCGCCGCGCTGGCCGACCCGGTCACCGGCCTGGCCGCGGCGGGCGCGGTGGCGCGCGGCCTGCCCTGGCAGGAGCCCGATGGCGGCTGGGGCGATTCCAGCGGCCGCACCGACCTGCACGTAAGCATCGACACCGCCGGCCGGACCAGCGACCGGCGGGAGGACTTCGCCGAGGTCTACGGGGACTGGGCCGAGATAGGCGCCCGGATCGACCCGGCTGCCCGGCTGCCCGCTCCCGGCGCCCTCGCCGATGGCGCCCCTGCCGCTGGCACCGCGCAGGCCCGGCCGCCGCAGCGGCTGCGCGCCGAGGTGCTCGCGGCGCTGCGCCGCGCCGAATCAGCCCCGGCCGGGCTCACCGACGATCAGGCACTCGCGCTGCTGGCCGCCGACGGTCCCGAGCTGGCCGCGCTCACCGGACTGGCCGACGCGCTGCGCCGCGACGCGATCGGCGACGACGTCACCTACATCGTCAACCGCAACATCAACTTCACCAACGTGTGTTACACCGGCTGCCGGTTCTGCGCGTTCGCGCAGCGCCGCACCGACGCCGATGCCTACACGCTGTCCCTGGAGCAGGTCGGCGACCGGGCGCAGGAAGCCTGGGACGCGGGCGCCACCGAGGTGTGCATGCAGGGCGGTATTCACCCCGACCTGCCGGGCACCGCGTATTTTGACATTGCCGCCGAGGTGAAACGGCGCTGCCCGGACATGCACGTGCATGCATTTTCGCCGATGGAAGTAATGAACGGAGCGTCCCGCACCGGGCTGCCGGTCCGGGAGTGGCTGGTCCGGGCCCGTGCGGCCGGCCTGGACTCGATGCCGGGTACCGCGGCGGAAATCCTGGACGACGAGGTTCGCTGGGTGCTGACCAAGGGCAAGCTGCCGGCCTCGGCCTGGATCGAGGTGATCACTACCGCGCACGAGCTGGGCCTGCCGACGACCGCCACGATGATGTACGGGCACGTGGACACACCGGCGCACTGGGTCGGTCACCTGCGGGTGATCCGCGGAATCCAGGAGCGCACCGGTGGTTTCACCGAGTTCGTGCTGCTGCCGTTCGTGCACGCCAGCTCGCCGATCTACCTGGCCGGCCTGGCCCGGCCGGGCCCGACCCGGCGGGAAAACCTGGCCGTGCACGCGCTGTCGCGGATCATGCTGCACGGTGCGATCAGCTCCATCCAGTGCTCCTGGGTGAAGCTCGGCGACGACCAGTGCCGGGAGGTCCTGGCCGGCGGCGTCAATGACCTGGGCGGCACGCTGATGGAGGAGACCATCAGCCGGATGGCCGGCTCGGAAAACGGCTCCTACAAGACGATCACCCAGCTCACGGCGATGGTCGGGGCCGCCGGGCGCCCGGTACGGCAGCGGACGACTCTCTATGAAAACCCGGCAGCAGAAAGAATAGCGGCCGCCACTGCCAGCGACGGCGTCTGCGCCTCGGTCCGGCGCCCGTCCCCGGTCCTGCTCCCGCTGGCCGCGCCCTGACCGCTAGCGAGGAGCCGGGCCGGGCTCAGCCCGGCTCAGCGACACGAGGACGGCACCGTGATGGCGCGCGGGCTGAGACCATCCCGGCTGACCAGGCGTGGTTCTGGACACCCGAGTGGCAGGAGGGTGAGCGCGAGGCTGACGAGGACATCGCCGCTGGCCGCACCACGAGCTTCGACTCTACGGAGGAGTTCCTGGCTGGTCTGGACCGGGAAATCTCCTAGGTGTTCATCCTTGAATGGATGAGCGATTCCGACGGGATCTGCAGAAGCTGACGGCAGGCGCAGCAGCGATTTCGCGATGTCGTCCGGGGTGAGCTCGCGACCGATCTTGACGCCAGGCGTTTCCGGGCGGAGTTCTTAGCGGTCGCCACGATCAGAACGCAGTTTGCCTACGTCCTGCTGGTCCCGGCCGGACTCTGACCGTCAGTCAGGGCAGCCGCTCGAAGGTGAGGTGCGGGTCGACGTCCAGGAGCCGCCCCAGGTACTGCTCGCTGGTAACCACCGGCCAGCCGCGCCGGCCGGCCTCATGCACGACCTGCGCCGCGTCCCAGCCGGGCGCGCTGCCGCCCGCGCCGGTCATGCCCGCGCAGGCAACGGCGGACGCCGCGTCGCGGGGGGCGACGACAACCATCGGCGCGGCCAGCGCGGACAGCAGCACCGCGCGGTCTCCCGCGCGGAGCAGGCGGCACGCTTCCGCAGCCGCGCACCACGGCACCAGCAGCGTCGCGGACATCTCCCGGGCCACGTGCCAGCGGGCGCGGATGAACTGCGTACGGCCGGTCGCCATGTCCGTCAGCGCCGGGACGTCCAGTACGCGGTGAATCACCGGGCGCCCGGCGCTCCGGTGACCGGGTCGCGGCGCTCGACCAGCTCCCCGGTCCGCAAGGTAGAGCGGGCATGCTCGAGAGCGGCGCCGGGAACCGGGCCGCGGCAGCGGAGGTCTTCCGCCGCCCACCGGTCGGCCTCGAAGCGCCGGGCCGCCGCGTCGGCGAAGAACCCGGAAACCGACTCGGCGTCTCCCCGCTTGACGGCCCGCACTGCCTCGTCCGCCAGCTCCGCGGCAACACTGATAGTGATCTTCCTGGCAGTCATACCGCCACCATACCCCCGCCGGGACGGTCAGCGGCTCCCTCCGGAGGGCGCTCCTGCCCGGGACGGGAACCGGGATCCGGCCTCGTAACTGCCCGTCAGGATCAGCGAGCGCAGGGTCCTGGCGATAGCGGCGATGGTCGCCGCTTCGTCGCCAGGGGTCAAAACACGGCCGAGATCACTTCCGGCCGCCGGTTACCGGCGGCGCGGTCGCCGTTGCCATGACCCGGCGTATCAGGGCGAAGGTTTCCAGGGAGCGCACGCCCTCGTCGCGGAACGACTGCAGCGCAGGGTCGTCGCCGGGGCTTATCTCCGCCGCCTCCGCCCACATGGCTCGCTCGCGAGCCTGCCAGCCGGGGCGGTCTCGCACCTGGACGCTGTCGAAGCCCGCAGCTGTCAGTCCGGCGCGGAGGTCGACCCTGCGCAGGCGGCCGGGCAGCCGCTCGTCGTCCCGGCTGAGGGGTTCCCAGCACGTCAGCACCGCGCGTCCGCCGGGTGCGAGGACCCGCCGTAGCTCATGGTAGGCGGCGTGCTGCTGGCTGAACTGGATGGCGTCGACGCACAGCGCAGCTGCGGCCGAGCCTGCGTCCAGTCCGGTCGCGCCGAGGTCCCCGATGCGGAAGTCCGCCGGCCGGCCCAGCCGCCGTGCGTGCTGGCGGCCCTGGCGCACCGCCTCAGCGGAGAAGTCCACCCCCACCAGCCGGGCTCCGGTGCGGGCGGCGATTTCCAGGCCGTACCCGCCGCGGCCGCAGGCGAGGTCCAGCAGGGTGTCGCCGGGCGACAGGCGCAGGCTGCCGGTGACTTCGGCGATCGCTTCCCAGCCCAGCAGGCTGGTCGACAGCAGGTGCGGCGGCAGGCCAAGGTGGCGCCGCTGGATGTCGTCCTTAACTGGCGATCCGGCCATGTCGGCGTACCAGCCGTCGAAGTACCCCGACGAGAGCGACGGCGGCGGCTGCACATGCTCAGTATGGCGCGCACCCGGCCCGGGGCGGCGCCGCACTGCGGCGGGCGAACCATCGTCACCGGGCAGTACCCGCCTGGGACACGAGGGGAAGCAGCTCGCAGGTACATACTGCTGATGGCGTGCGCGCCATGGCGAGGCGCCCACGCTGAGGCAGCACGTTCATGGACTTAACCGGAGGGCTGAGGCAATGACTGATCTCCCATCGCAGCCGGCCCGGCTGGCCGGCCGCCGGGTCGCGCTGACCGGGTGGGGCAACATCGCGGCTACGGTCGCCGAGGTGTGCGAGCCGGCGGCGCCGGCGGACGTCGCCGGGCTGCTGGCGGCTGCTCCCGGCCGCGGCGTCATCGCGCGCGGCCTAGGCCGCAGTTACAACAACGCGGCGCAAAACGACGGCGGCCGCGTCATCCTCACCACCCGGCTGCGCCAGATCACCGAGTTCGATCCCGGCACCGGCCTGGTGACCTGCGAGGCGGGCGTCAGCTTGGAGCAGCTGATGATCGCGGCATTGCCGGCCGGCTGGTTCGTGCCGGTCACGCCGGGGACCCGGCAGGTGACGATCGGCGGCGCGATCGCCGCCGACGTGCACGGGAAGAACCATCATGTCGCGGGCAGCTTCGCCCGGCACGTGCCGTGGCTGGATCTGCTGCTGCCCGGCGGCGAGCTGCGGCGGATCACGCCAGCGTCCGACCCGGACCTGTTCTGGGCGACCGCCGGCGGGATGGGCCTGACCGGGATCATCCTGCGGGCCTGCGTCCAGCTGACCAAGGTGCAGACGTCGCGGTTGCTGGTGGACACCGCGCGGACCGCGGACGTCGACGAGACGATGGCCTACCTGTCGGCCACCGACGACCGATATCACTACACCGTCGCCTGGTCGGACTGCCTGGCGCGCGGCGGCAGCATCGGCCGGTCGGTCATCACCAGCGGCAACTTCGCGGCGCTGGCCGACCTTGGGCCGAGGGACCGGCGGGACCCGCTGGCGTTCCGGCCGGCTGCCCGGCTGAGCGCGCCGCCGGTTTTCCCCAGCGGGCTGCTCAGCCGCTACACGGTCGCGCTCGCCAACGAGGCGTGGTACCGCAAGGCGCCGCGGCGGCGGGAAGGGGAGATCCAGTCGATCACCGCGTTCTTCCACCCGCTGGACGGCATCCGCAACTGGAACCGCGTGTACGGGAGCGCCGGGTTCCGGCAGTACCAGTTCGTGGTGCCGTTCGGCCAGGAGCAGATGGTGCGCCGGTCGATGGAGTGGATCAGCCGGGTCCGGGCCCCGTCGTTCGTCACCGTCCTGAAGCGGTTCGGCCCCGGCGACCCGGGTTTCCTGTCCTTCCCGATGGCCGGCTGGACGCTGGCGCTGGACTTCCCGTCCGGCACCCCGCAGCTGGAGCCGCTGCTGAGCCGGCTGGACGACATGGTGCTGGCCGCGGGCGGCCGGGTTTACCTGGCCAAGGACTCCCGGGTCAGCGCCGGGTCCGTCGCCCGGATGTACCCGCGGCTGGAAGAGTTTCGCAAGCTGCGCGCCGGCATCGATCCGCAGGGCCGGATGACCTCAGACCTGTCCCGGCGCCTTGCCCTTTAGCGCACAGCAGTAGCTCAGCGGGCAGGCTTAGGTGGCGCGCGTTCCGGCGCAGCGGCGGCCGCGGGTAACCTGCACCGTGTGCCCGGGGACGCGCTGCACATGGCAAGAACGTGGGCGGCGGGGGAGCCGCCGGGACCGGCGGTGCCCGGGCCCGGCCAGGTCAGAGGTCTCACCACGGCAGATCAGCCCACGCTGGGCAGGCTCATGTGGCTAGCGTTCCGGGGCAGCGTGGATGGTGAGTATGGCGCTCCCGCGGACGCCGATGCTGATGCCGCGGAGGCCCTCGCCGGCGTCTGGGGACCGATTGTCTGGCAGGCCAGCCTGGTCGCGGAGCTGGACTCCGTGGTCGTCTCCGCTGTCATCGTCGTCTTGGACGACGCGCACCAGCACCTGCCGTTGCTGGCCTTCGCCGTAACTGATCCCGCCTGCCAGCGCCGGGGGCTCGGGCGATGGCTCATAACGGAAAGCGTCCGCCGCCTGGATGCCCTCGGCATAAAAGAGCTGCATCTCGCCGTCACCCGCGGCAATCCCGCATTCGCGCTGTACGAGCGGCTCGGATTCGAGGTTGTCGCCGCCGCCGGGCAGCCGCCGACCTCTAGCCCGAGTTTCCGACGATCTTGATGCTGGCTGACTGTTGTTGCAGGTCAGGTGGGTTGCTGGTGCGGGTTTCGGCGTATGACCTAACTGCGGGGTGCCCAGGTGCCCAGCCCGAAGAGCT
>JAABUX010002494.1_pt1 | contig 25923 bp, 21 predicted proteins | sample 5561851 | NCBI WGS metagenome assembly JAABUX01 (sample SAMN10711883, study PRJNA513361) | rock metagenome | isolation source: Antarctica rocks | place: Antarctica: Victoria Land, Richard Nunatak red sandstone | collected 2016-01-03 | reverse complement strand
CTGAATCGCAGCATCTTTGATATGTCGGGGCGTTGCGAAGTGGGGCTCGCCAGCGCCGAAGTCGGCAAGATCCACGCCTTGCGCTTTCAATTTCAAGGCTTCAGCGGTAATCGCCATCGTGGCCGAGACTTGAATACGCTCGATTCGATCGGAGAAGACCTTGGTTGCCATCATAGTCATTCTTTCAGTGTGTCAGATTACGCTGTCGATATAAAGGGTAGGCGATCAGACTCTCGAGGGAACCTTGGATCGCAGCCGATCAACAACAAGCCGCGGAACGAGCGCGGAGACATCGCCGCCAAGCTGAAAAACTCCTTTGATCAGACGTGAACTCACATAGGTGTACTTTTCAGCGGGCATCATGAAAAGCGTCTCCAGCTCTGGATCAAGTTTTCGATTCATCATAGCCATTTGGAACTCGTATTCGTAATCGCTGATAGCTCTAATCCCACGTAGAACAGCTTTTGCTCCTTGCTCGCGTGCGAAATCGACAAGGAGACCGTTGAAGATGGCCACGGAAACGTTTGGGAAGCCCTGAGTCGCCTCCGCAATCATCTCTAGTCGTTCCTCCACGGTAAATAGAGGCGCAGCCTTGTCACTATTTCGCAGAATCGCAACCACGAGATCGTCGACGATCTTGGCCCCGCGGGCAATCAAATCCAAGTGGCCATTCGTCAGAGGGTCAAAGGTTCCCGGGTAGATTGCCTTGATAGTGTGCATGCATGAGCAGCATACGGTCGTACCTGATCGGAAGCAATGATCGAAGCTTCTCCATAGGTACCTTCGTCCCTCGAACTAAAGAAAAACGTGCGTTTCGAACTTTCACTTTAGTCGGCAATAACTCGGACATGAGTGCCATTTGGCTGAAAATCAGCTAAATCTATCACTACTTTCGAGGAGTTCGTACGATCTCCTGTGCCTGGACAGCGCCGTTTGTTGGCGCTGGAGGTAATACCACCGTATCGCTTCCGCCGATCTTCAACTTCTTCCGGACTTCCGCATCCATGCGCAAGAAAAGTTCCTTGTTCTCTTTCAAGAACGTCCGAACATTCTCTCGCCCTTGGCCGATACGTTCGCCCTGGTAGCTGTACCATGCGCCACTCTTGTCGACGACGTTGTGAAGAACCGCGAGATCAAGGACATCCCCTTCGCGAGAGATACCTTCACCATAAAGAATGTCGAACTCAGCATCCCGAAACGGAGCAGCGACCTTGTTCTTGACAATCTTAACCTTTGTGCGCGATCCGACTACGACGTCGCCTTCTTTGACGGCGCCGATGCGCCGGATATCAATCCGCACCGAAGAGTAAAACTTGAGAGCACGTCCCCCCGTCGTCGTCTCGGGATTGCCGAACATCACCCCAATCTTGTCACGGATCTGATTGATGAAGATGAGGCAGGTGCGTGACTTGGACACGGTTCCGGTAAGTTTGCGAAGCGCCTGACTCATAAGCCGGGCCTGGAGTCCCATATGAGAGTCGCCCATCTCTCCATCGAGCTCAGCCTTTGGAACCAGGGCTGCTACGGAGTCTACAACGAGAACGTCGATCGCGCCTGACTTTACGAGAGCCTCCACGATTTCCAGGGCCTGCTCGCCGTAGTCCGGCTGACTAATCAACAGGTTGTCTACGTCCACGCCAAGTTTTTTGGCATAAGCCGGATCCAGGGCGTGCTCGGCATCCACGAAAGCGGCAAGACCACCAGCTTTCTGGGCTTCCGCGATAATTTGAAGCGTGATGGTCGTCTTTCCCGACGACTCCGGACCGAAGATTTCGATGACTCTCCCGCGTGGCACCCCACCCACGCCAAGAGCAGCATCGAAAGAGATAGAACCTGAAGAGATAACCGCAATCGGGCCGATTGCCTCCTTGGATCCAAGGCGCATGACAGAACCTTTGCCAAACTGCTTTTCAAGCTGCGAAAGTGCCGTTTCAATCGCTTTATTCCGGTCATCTGCCACGATGGGGATCTCCTCATTCCGGGTGGGACAGAGCGGATAGTAGCACGTTTACATGGCAAAGAAAAGGCGAATACAACTAACGACGTAGAAGGTCAATCGGCTGGTTCACGTCCTCCACGCGAAACAGGTGCGCTAGCGTTGGGTAGCGGTCAGCCACGGCCCGGTACATCTGCCATGCTACCCGCCTATAGCTAAAGTGACCTGCGGGTCCAGAACGCAGTTCCGAGATATACACGGCCTGCGCAAAATCCATTTTGAACATAGCCCGCCGGCGAGTCGCAAGCGGCAGAACATATTGTGCTGACATGACGCTTTCAGGCTCGGTCGAGGTCCGGAGCGAGCGGAAGGCAGTGTGGGCGGCGGTGATAGCAGACCGAAAGCTCTCCTCGATGCCCGCGTCCGCCAGAGTGGGTTGTCCGGGGCAAAGCGGCTCCTCATAGCCATGCTGGTCGGTGTACCCCTGAAAAAGCTGGACACAGCGTCGATGTCGGTGCATGTCGCGGAATCCACCGAGATCCATCAAAATATCGAAGCGAAACGCGTATCCCGCGCTGAGGCTGCGGAGCAGCTCGTCATGGCGTCCGCGATGTTTCGTTCCAAGCCGCACTATCTCCGTTCGCTTGGCTTCCGAGACAGAGGAGACGCAGCTTCGAAGCTGCCGGTAAGAGTAGTGGCTGTGAGGATAGAGAAGTGACGTTGCGAGTTCCACGTCCAGCGGCTCGTCGTCGGCGAGTAGATCGACCACTGGGGACGGAGCGACAGCCGCGTTCGCCGTAAGCTGCGCGGCGGCCTCAGCAAGTTCGGAGGCAGTGTCAACCTGGTATCGACTACTCTCCGCATGTTTCAGTAATGTGGGCGCAGCCTTGACCTCACGGAGCAGCAGATCCTCGAGATCTGCAAGTGTGTGGGGGGCGACCATGTCCGAAATCCGCTCCAGGGTCTCGCGCGCCGCTTCATCTCTCACACTCCAGGCAGGCTGGACGGCAGCGCTGCGTAGCTTCTCCCCCAGCAACCGAACCTCGGCGAAGGAACTGGAGAGAAGCCGTGAAACCTGAGTCTCAAGGGTTCGAGCGTTTACGATTTGTCCTAACGAAGTATTGGTCGCGAGTGGAAGGAGGTAGCGGGCCACATCGAAGGCTCGCGCCTTGAGAGTGCGCTCATAAGCCTCAGGCTTCATCGAATCGGGGCGAGACACGGCAGCTTGAAGCGCCTCAAACATCTTATGGCCGGTCGTCTCATACGCGGCGAAGAGCGCCTCGATGGTTGAGGTGTACGTGGCGGTCGCAGTACCTAAATTGGGAGTGAACCAACCTGATTTACGGAAGTTCTGGTACCGGGTCGAACGTTCCTGCCCATCCCAACGTTGCTCATCGACAAGTTCAATGGCCGCTAGCAGGCTGAGGCGCTCGATGGCGAAAGGAATGTGCGCCAAGTCTGCGATCGATCTGTGGCCGTACTGAAAGTAAAACGTATTCAGGAACTGCTCAGCGTGTTGAGAGCTGATCTCCGCGAGAGACTCTCGCATGGTGAGCGAGGAACGGGAGTACTTTGCCATCGCGTAGGCAAGGACCTCCGGATCAGCTCCATGGATTGCATAAACGTCGGTAGGAGCTTCGCCATCTGGCGTTAGCGTAGTCCCCTGGGCCAAGGGAGGAATTGCCTCAATTGCTTGCAGCTTCTGGTCGCGATCGAGCATGGATCCAGAATACGTGATCCACTTAGCCCATCTCTCTGGAGAGACCCACTCTCCTATAATGGGGTGCAATCAGAAGCGGGGCATATGACGAAGCTGACAGGGCGAGTCGCGTTGGTGACCGGTGCGTCGCAAGGTATCGGACGAGCGTGCGCTCTGGCATTGGCGCAGCGCGGAGCGGTTTTGGCGCTCGCAGCTCGCAACACGGAAAAACTTCAGGAGGTCGCCGCGGCCATAAAGGTGGAGGGTGGTACTGCTGAGGTCTTTGCGCTCGACGTTGCAGATGAGGTTTCGATCAAAAGTTGTGGCAAAGCTGTCTTGGAAAGCTTTGGAAAGATCGAAATTCTTGTGAACAACGCGGGGATCACGCGGGACGGTTTATCCATGCGGATGAAGCGTGCAGATTGGGACGACGTCCTGACAACCAATCTCACCGGAGCCTTCCTAATGATCCAGACGTCCATGCCTTCCATGTTAAAACATCGATGGGGAAGGATCATCAATGTAGCATCCGTCGTCGGTGAGACAGGACAAGCAGGACAGGCGAACTACGCAGCCTCTAAGGCAGGCTTGATCGGTCTCACCAAGAGCCTGGCGAGAGAACTCGCGAGCCGTTCCATCACGGTCAACACTGTTGCACCTGGTTACGTTGAGACATCGATGACATCTGTCCTGACCGACGCGCAGAAGAACGCGATGATCTCAGTCATCCCGTTGGGACGAGCTGGTACGGAGAGCGAGGTGTCTCAAGCGGTTGCCTACCTAGCCTCCGAGGAGGCTTCCTATGTGACCGGTCATACCCTGGATGTAAATGGCGGAATGTACATGGGTTGAGGTGGTCTTGAGAAGACGTGTCGACCGTAAACGTTCCCTGAATCGCGCGAACAGTTGTACAACTCAGCGAGTAAGCGTGGACCGTTGGAGCAGCCCTAGTCGATCGGTACCGGCAAACACGCGCGTCGGTCGACCCGTCCCCCTCAGCTCTCGCACCCCATTGCCCCGACCGCCCCCGGCGCCACCGACAGCACAAACTCCCGCACCCTGCGCAGAAACACCTCCGTCCGAAACTCCTCCGCCCACCCTCGGATCACCCCCGAGTCGAACTCGCCCGCCGCCTCCCTCCGCTCAAACTCGCGAATTCCCTCCATCATCGACTCTACCGTCTGCTCGGCAAAGTACACCCCCGTCCGCCCCTGCCCATCCCCCGGCACCGTCTCACCCCGCACGGTCTCTCCCCGCACGGTCTCTAACGACCCACCCGCCCCATACGCCACCACCGGCCGCCCACACGCCTGCGCCTCCAGCGGCACCATCCCGAAGTCCTCATCCGCCGCAAACAGCAGCGCCCGGCACTGCGCATACTCCTCCCACAGCGCCTCTGTCAGCAGCTCTCCCAGCATCGTCACCCCCGGTCCCGCCATCCGCCGCAGCCGTTCGAACTCCGGCCCGGCGCCCACTACCCGCAGCCTCCGCCCGAGCCGCCCGCAGGCCTCCACCATCAGCTCCGTCCGTTTGTAACCCACCAGCCGGCCGGCGCAAAGATAGTGGTCCCCCACCTCCCCCAACCGCGCCCGGCCGAGGTCGATCGGCGGATAGATCACCATGCTTTCGCGTCCATACACTCGCCGTATTCTGCCAGCGACGTACCGTGAATTTGCCACGAAATACGTCACCTTCTGCGCCGCCGCCACATCCCAGCGCCGCAGCGATCCCGCCGTCAACCCGAAAATCGCCCCTGTCACCGGTCCCATCTGCGCCCGGTAAGCCTCATATCCGTCATAGAGATAGCGCATGGGCGAATGACAGTAACAAATATGCACCGCCCCCGGATGGAGACGCACCCCTTTCACCGGCCCACTGTCCGATGAGATCACCAGATCAAACCCCCGCAAATCAAGCCCTTCCACCGCGCGCTGGAAGAGGGGCATCATGTGTCGGTGATAACTCCTTGCGAATGGGACGTTTTGCAGAAACGACGTATGGATCCGCCGACCCCGCAATCCCTCCGGCACCCCCGCCGTATCTTGCAGCAGCGCAAAGACTTGCGCCTCCGGAAACAGGGACGCCAAACACTCCGCCACACGCTCCCCACCACCCCGCGTTACAAACCAGTGGTGAACGATCGCAACCCGCACCCCGCTAACCCCGCCCCGTATCGCGTGCCCTTCTTAGTACGCCCCGTCTTTGTTGACCACCGAGAAGAACGTGCGAAACAGAATAGCCACATCGCGGGTCAGCGACCAGTGCCGAACATAGGAACAGTCCAGCGCGACCCGCTGCGGATACGTCAGCTCGCTTCGTCCTGATACCTGCCAAAGCCCCGTCAAGCCCGGCTTCACGCGGCAGTAGATCTGGAACCCCTCTCCGTACTTCTCCACCTCCGCCGCCACAATCGGCCGCGGTCCCACCAGCGTCATCTGCCCCTGCAGCACATTCCATACCTGCGGCAGTTCGTCAATGCTGTACTGCCTCAGGAATCGCCCAACCGGCGTCGTCCGTGGGTCATGCTTCAGCTTGTGCGTTCGGCTCCACTCCTCACGCGCGTCGGGGTGGATCGCCAGGTGATCTTCAAGAACCGCCGTCGAGTTCTTACACATCGTGCGAAACTTCCACATCGAAAAAAAAGCGCCGTTCTGACGTATCCGCCGATGCGAGTAGAACACGGGCCCCGGCGAACTCAGCATTACCACTGCTGCAACCAGTCCCAGGATCGGCAGGAGTAGCGGCAAGGAAAGAACCACCAGCACGATGTCGAACGTCCGCTTTACCGCGCGGTACCGAAGCGTGTCGGCGGCCCTGCTCTCTTCGCCAAATGTCCTGGTTTGTCTTCGGCGACCCGTCTCTTCATAAACATAGGCTTCACCAAGAGCCGCGGTCCGCGGCTGCGACGACTCCATTTCATCCAACATCTAAATCCTGTCTCTGCACAATCCGCTCGCAGACATTCGCACCCGTTTGTACCTGCACCGTTTGACCCTCTGATGTCGCGATGACCAGAAGTTGGCCGAAACACTCGACCTTCACCATCCCGCTTTCCTCAACTGCTCAGCGTCGCGTTCTGCTACGTGACGTTCTCTCGTCTCTTGAATGAACCAGGTTGCTACTCAATCGACCACAGGAAGAAGGGAGGCACGTGCGCCTCTCGGGAGTGCTGCAAAGTAGCCCCAGTCTACAGGTGCAGCCACACTCGGGCAAAGGTTCTCTCGACGGCCGTTCCCTTCTATGCCAACCCCGATTTAACCCCATCGAGCACAGGTTAGACTCCCCTGATGGATATCCTCGAAACCTCCCTGCCCGGAGTCAAGCTCGTAGAGCCCCGCCGCTTCGAAGATGATCGAGGCTGGTTCGCGGAGTTCTTCAATACCGAGACCTTCGCTGCCGCAGGTCTTCCCCGCCACTTCGTTCAGGACAACCAGTCGTTCTCGCGCAAAGGCGTTCTCCGCGGCCTGCATTATCAGCTTGGCAAGCCCCAGGGCAAGCTCGTGCGCGTCCTCTCCGGCCATATCTGGGATGTTGCCGTCGACCTGCGGCGCGGCTCGCCGCACCTCGGCCGGTGGGCGGGCTTCCACCTTAGACCCACCACCGAAACAGGCAAGCTGCAGCTCCTTTGGATCCCGGAAGGCTTCGCCCACGGATTTCTCGTCCTCTCCGACACCGCCGAGGTCCTCTACAAGACGACCGACCTCTACTTCCCCACTGGAGAGCGTTCCATCCTTTGGAGCGACCCCACGCTCGCCATCGACTGGCCCCTCGAGGAGCTCGGGGGCGCCCAGCCCTCCGTCAGCCAGAAGGACACCGCCGGCGCCCTTTTCTCCGATGCCGATCTTCCACCACACGCCTAGACCTCATCCCGGCACCGCCAGCCTCAGCGAACGTCGTCCTCAAGCCAGCGCTCCACCTCGAACAACCCCGCGACGGCCGTGTAACTTCCCCCGCAGGCCGTCGTCTCCGTCCCTGCCAATAGAAACGCCTTCCGCAACCCCGCAGCGTTGGCCGCACCGATATCACTGCATCGATCTCCCACCATCACGCTCGCGGAAAGCTCGATCCCGAGCTCCCGCGCCGCTCGCAACAGCATCCCGGGGCCAGGCTTGCGATCCTCGTGCTCTCGCCTGTACTCCCCAACACCGTGCTCGGGATGATACGGACAGTGATACACCGCCGCGATCTCAACCCGCTCCTTCAAGAACTTCCCTCGCATCCACGCCATCAGCCTCCCGAAATCCTCCTCGCTATACAGGCCGCGCGCGATCCCTGACTGGTTCGTCACCACCACGATCCTGTACCCGAGACACCCCGCCGCACGGCACAGCGAGAACACACCCCGCACGAATCGAACATCAGCCTTCCGCGACAGATATCCGACCTCCTCGTTGATCACACCGTCCCGATCCAGAAACAGCGCCCGTGCCTGCGATTTCCCCTCAACGCTCATGCGCTGTGCCCACTTGTCGGAAACCTCGCCGTCACCGTGCTTCCCGGACTCACCACCCGCGGCGGCAGCACACTTCCTGCACGCCGTTGGTTCAGCAGAAATCGCACCTCCCGCACCACCATCTCCGGCGTCACCTGTTGCACACACAGGTTCTCCTTGCACTCGGCATAGCCCCGCCCGTCGTAGCACGGCCGGCACCCAAATCCCTCGCCGCCCCACATCGCCACCGTCCCTGCCCTCTGTGGCAGACGTCCCCGAGGGTCCGTCGGCCCGAACAGGCTCACAATCCCCACCGACGTCAGACCGGCCAGGTGCAGCGGCCCCGTGTCGTGCGTCACCACCACGTCACTCTCCTCCATCAGCGCCATCGTCTCCACAATCGTCAGCCGCCCAATCCTGTCCGTCACGTCCACGCCCGCGAACGCCTCGGACGCCCAGCCATCCTCCGGCCCGCCCACCAGAACCACCGCCAGCCCCTGCTCCACCAGCCCCCGCGCGACAGCAACATAGCTCGTCACCGGCCATCGCCGCAGCCCATCGTCCCGCATCGCATTGCGCGCGCCCGCCGGCGCCAGAAGCACCCGATCCTGCCCAGGAACGCGCGGCAAACCACTCGCCGGCAAGCCCTCTGCCCGGACCGGAGCCAGCGCCTCCGGCATCGGGCCTCCATCCCCGCCCAGCATCACCCGCAGATACTCGTCCGTGTGGTGGCGCCCCGGCAGCAGTCTTTGCCGTCGATCCGCGTCCAGCAGCATCACCTTCTTCTTCGCCCGCACCGGCAGGCCCACCACCCGGTACCGCGCGTCGTAGTACAGCGTCGCGCAGAGGTCGTACTCCCGTCTCCCGATCGCGCGCCACAACCTCATCAGAACGCGAAATCGCCTTGGAGCCGTGCCGTAAAACAACACCGCGTCGTCCACCACGATCGGTCGTATCCAGGGGTAAAGCTGCAGCACCGGTAGGACCTGCAGACCGCACACCCAGTCGATCTCGGACCCCTCGCGATGCATCGCATACGCCGCCGGGATCGCCATTACCACGTCCCCGATTGCCCCAAACTTGACGATCAATACGCGACCCATGCCAAACCTGAGACTACGACATCCGCTCCTCTCACGCACCCGCTCGAAATGGAGTCACCCGGCCCTTCCACCAGTCTCCGACCCCCTCCAGCACCCCCCGGAACGCCGCCCAGTCCCCCATCGCAATCCGCTTCCCGAGTCGCAGCAGCAGGAAAATGCCGATCGAAATCCCCGGAACCTTGCCGTGTCGCCCGAGAAACCGAAGACCCGAAGCCGTCTGGATCCGCTCCATCAGCGAACTCCTGCGTTGTCTTCCCGCCGAGCTCCCACCCTCCGCATGCAGAATCGCCGTTCCCTCCGCCACCCCCAGCCCCCATCCCGCCTCCCTCGCCCGCAAGCAGAAGTCAGAGTCCTCGAAGTACAAAAACAAGCCCTCCCACAAGCCGTTCAGCGACACAAACACCTCGCGCCGAACCAGCGCACTCGCAAACGTGATGTAGGTCCCGGCTCCAAACCTCCGCGGTGAGGTAAAGTGCCGGTTGAACCCCGACCAAAGATCGATCGACCCACCGCCCCACGCCTGCACCCTCGTCCGATCATGCAGAAAAAACAGCACCGATCCCACTACTCCCAAGCGGGTGTCGCTCCCCGCCTTTTCCACCAGCCTGCCCGCCGTGTCCGGCGGCGGCTCCGTATCGTTGTTCAGAAACCACACAAACTCGGCGCCCATCTCGATCCCCCGGCGCGCCCCCACATTGCAGGCCTTCGCAAATCCCAGATTGTTCCCGTTCTCGATACAAATTGTCGAGGGATACCCCGAGCGCAGCAGACCCACCGACCCATCCACCGATCCATTGTCGACAACGATCACCTGAAGTCTCGCGTACGCCTGCACCTCCAGCGCGCGCAGGCACCGTTCCGTATGCTCCCAGTTGTTCCAGGCGGCCAGCACACACACCACCAGCGGCTCGACCGGAGCCCCCGGGGCCACACCTTCCTTCTCAGCGACGCCCCTCACATCTCCTCAGGGACGGCACGCAGCTCCGCCATCACCATCGCCAGCGAATCGCGCCAGTCCATCATCCTCCACCCCAGCCGCTCCTCCAGCCGCGCACAGCTCAGTCGGGAGTTCGCCGGCCGCCTCGCCGCCGTCGGAAACTCGGCCGTCGTAATTGCGTCCACCTCCGCAAACCGCCTCGCCGGATCGATCTCCCTTGCCCGCCTCACCGCCGCCTCCGCGAATCCATGCCATGTCGTGTGACCCGCTCCCGAGGCATGGTACAGTCCGCCCCTCTCGTCCATCACGCCGCGCAGCTCGCCGCCCTCGGCAAGCCTCTCGCATCCCTGGATGAAGCTCGTCGTCATGCGCGCCAGGTCCCGGCTCCACGTCGGCGATCCGTGCTGGTCCGCCACAATCCGCAAACGCTCCCGCTCCCGCGCCAGCCACAGAATCGTCAGCAGAAAGTTCTTCCCCGCCGCGCCATACACCCAGCTGGTCCGAAAGATCGCGTGGGCCGCCCCGCTCGTCGCAAGCGCCTGCTCCCCCTCCAGCTTCGTCCGCCCATACACACTCGCCGGCCCCGTCGCGTCCCCCTCGACATAGGGCCCTGCCTTCACCCCATCAAACACGTAGTCCGTCGAAAACTGGACAACGCCCGCCCCCAGCTTCAGCGCCTCCTCCGCCATCACCGCAATCGCCGTCGCGTTCACAGCGCGGGCCAGCTCCGGCTCGCTCTCCGCCTTATCCACCGCCGTGTAGGCTCCCGCATTCACAATCCACCGTGGCCGAACCTGCCGAACCGTGCGCCGAACCGATGCCGCGTCGCCCAGATCCATCTCCCCTCGCGTCGGCGCAACCACCTCACCCACCCCGGCCAGCAGCCGCAGAAGCTCACGCCCAACCTGCCCACCCGCTCCCGTCAGCAGCATTCGCTCTCCCGGCGGCAGCGTCGCCCCTCCCGTTTCATCCCTCAATACACCGTCTCCTCAAGCAGCCGATGGAGATACCGGCCGTAGCTGCTCTTTCCGATCTTCGCCGCAAGTTCCCGCACCTCCTCAGCCGATATGTAACCAAGCCGGTACGCAATCTCCTCCGGACACGCCACCTTCAAGCCCTGCCTCTGCTCAATCGTGTGGATAAACATCGAGGCCTCCAGCAGCGAGTCGTGCGTTCCCGTATCCAGCCAGGCCATCCCCCGCCCCATCAGCTCCACCCGCAGCTGATTCCGCTCCAGGTACCAGCGGTTCACATCCGTAATTTCGAGCTCTCCACGCGGCGAGGGTCTCAGCCCTTCCGCCACGCGCACCACCTGCTCATCATAAAAATAAATTCCCGTCACCGCGTACCGGCTCTTCGGCCTCTCCGGCTTCTCTTCGATCGACACCGCTCTCCTCTGCCCGTCGAACTCCACCACGCCATACCGCTCCGGATCAAGCACCGGATACGCAAACACCGTCGCTCCAGGTCCGCCCTCGGCTGCCGCCCGCAGCATCTTCTGCAGGTCGTGCCCGTAAAAAATGTTGTCGCCCAGCACCAGGCAGCACCCCCCACCCGCCAGGAACTCCCGCCCAATCAGAAACGCCTGCGCCAGACCATCCGGGTTGGCCTGCACAGCATACCGCAAATGCAGCCCCCACTGCGCCCCCGATCCCAGCAGCTTCTCAAAACGCGGCGTGTCCTCCGGCGTCGAGATCACCAAGATCTCGCGAATCCCCGCCAGCATCAGAGCCGACAGCGGATAGTAGATCATCGGCTTGTCATACACCGGCAGCAGCTGCTTGCTCACCGCCTGCGTCACCGGATGCAGCCGCGTCCCAGATCCCCCCGCCAAAATGATGCCCTTCACCGTGCCCCCTCCCCAGCCTGCCGCGTGCTCCGCTGCCCCGCCGATCGTTCCCCGTAGTTCGTCTCCACCCACCTCTGGTAGGCGCCGCTCGTCACCTCCTCCAGCCACGCGGCGTTGTCGAGGTACCACTGCACCGTCCGTCGCAACCCCGTCTCGAAGCTCTCCTCCGGCTTCCACCCGAACTCCCCTTCGAGCTTGCGCGCATCGATCGCGTATCTCCGGTCATGCCCCGGACGGTCCTGCACATACTGAATCAACTGCCGGTGCGGCCGAAACTTCGACTCCGGCGCCATCTCATCCAGCAGCGCGCACAATGTCGTCACTACCTCGAGATTGCTCCTCTGGTTTCCGCCTCCAATGTTGTACGTCTCCCCCACACGCCCACGTTCGAGCACCGTCCGCAACGCGCTCGCATGGTCGCCCACGTACAACCAGTCCCGAACCTGCTGCCCGTCGCCATACACCGGCAGCGGCTTGCCCCCGAGAGCGTGCGTAATCATCAGCGGAATCAGCTTCTCCGGAAACTGAAACGGCCCATAGTTGTTCGAGCAATTTGTAACCATCGCCGGCAGTCCATACGTGTGCACCCACGCGCGCACCAGGTGGTCGCTCGCCGCCTTACTCGCCGCATAGGGCGAGTTGGGAGCGTACGGCGTCTCCTCATGGAACGCCGGGTCCTCCGGCGCCAGCGTCCCGTACACCTCATCGGTCGATACATGCAGAAACCGGAACCGCCCCCTTTCCTCACTGGGCAGCTCGGAGAAGTACGCCCTCGCCTCCTGCAACAGCGTGAACGTCCCGTCGATATTGGTTCGCAGAAACGCCTCCGGCCCAAGGATCGACCGATCCACATGGCTCTCTGCCGCAAAGTGCACCACCGCCCGCGGCCGAAACTCCCGAAAGATCCCGCTCACCGTCTCCGCATCGCAGATGTCCCCCTGAATGAATCTGTAATCGTCTCGACGAGCCACAGGGGCCAGGTTCGCCAGGTTTCCCGCATACGTCAGCTTATCCAGATTCACCACCGGCCCGAGATCCTTCCCCAGCCAGTCCAGGACAAAGTTCGACCCGATAAATCCCGCTCCACCCGTTACCAATAGCCGATCTCGGTCTTTCACGATGGCTCTCCTCTCCTGTGCCTTACGTACGCTCGGACGAACTCCGCTCATGCCACGACCTGGTTAACCGCCTGCAAGCGAGTTGTCGACCGTCGCGGGAGACACTCTCGTCCCATCTCCCCTGCGACGGTGCGCTCGGAGACCAGTTGAACCGCTCCATCACGCCTCCCCTCTGCTCTCCGGGCAGGCCGTGGAGAAACACCATATAGGTAAACCAGTAAAACGCCATCACCGGTATTAGGTTGGTCGCGCCGTCCGCGCCGGCAATAATGGCATATAGAAATAATCCCTTCGCCGCGGCTCTGTGTGTCGGCGCTTGCAGCAGCTTCGGAAATAAGGCGATCAACCCCAGTGGCGACAGAAAGATCAACAGTATCGCCAGCAGGCCCGTAATGCCAAACAGCAGCAGCGCGGAGCTGTACATCACCTCCGCGAACCCCGCGAGCGGCAGACTCGGCAGAAACGTGGGATGCGCGAAGACCTCGAACTGCCCCTGGCGCCCGCCCAGGGAAGAGTCGGTCAGAAACGCCAGCGACTGAACGCTGAATAAAAATCCTACAAAGACGATGACCAACGTCAATGCCAGCGCGCCTGCCCGCCTGCGGGCCTGCCCGGAATCGATACGCGGAAGGCTCATCAGCAACGTCGGAAAACTGGCAGCCAGGGATAAGAGCTCCTCGATCAAAATCCCCAGCCACACCGTTCGCGAAAGCGTGAGAACCAGCGCAAACCGCACCGCCGCTCTCTTCCATCGAGACCTCTCCATCAGCTTATACAGCGGAAATAACGTAAGGGTCGCAACTCCATAAACATTCCCATTGTTGTAGGTTGAAATCAATTTGAAGAAGGCACCCCGGTCGATATGCTTCGTCGCCTCCAGCTGCCCGAAGTCCGCCAGATTGACGGTCAACAGCGGAATCTCGATGTAGAAGCCGAAGATAGGCCTCCAGATAAAAAGGAAAATGCCCCAGAGAGCTGCCGCAAGAACACAAAACCGAAAGTACCTGCCGAACCGCGCCGCGTCGATGGCCGGAAGAAATGCCGGATAGATCAGCAGAAAAAGAAAAGGAAAGATGACAAATCCGGAGAGATCGCTCAGCAATATTCCGACACTGGTCACTCCGTTTACCCTCGCGGAGTACAGCGCCAGAATCGCGAATGGAATCACCGTGCCGAAGGCCAGCAGAGCACTCGGCCGAAAGGCAAGCCGCAACGTAAGCAGCCGGACGACGATCGCGGGAAATGCCGTGAGCCCAACCAGCACATACCCCCACGTAATCGGCGTCTCCCCGATCTTGATGCCACCCTTTGGAAACAGAACCAGGAAGACGATCAGCAACAGGCTGATCCCATTGAGCAGACCGTGCCGCTCGGCCTCTCCATGACGTCGGACCTCATCTTAACGCCCCGGCTGAAGCTGCTTCCGCAGGGCGCTCAACTGCGTCTGGTTCTCGGGATCCCGCAAGATCCGCTCCATCAGCATGTGCAGCGCAACCGCAACGAGACCGACAAAGACGCTCGCAGCCAACGTCAAAAGCAACAGCATCTGCCGCGGAGGCCATGCCCGAAACTCCGGCTCCACCGCCCGATCCACAATCTGGAAGGATCGGTTGCCCTCCGCTTCTCCCAGCCGGGCCGTCTCAAGCTCGTGAGCCAGCGACTTGAACAGCGTGTTGTGATACTCAACCTCCCGCTCCTTCCGCACATACTCGAGGTTCGCCTTGGGCATGCGCAACGCCGGCATCGCGGCTCCCGGCGCCTGCCCCGACTCCCCCGCCTCAAGCCTGTGCTCCTGCGCCTGCAACTGCGCAATCTCCGATCGCAAGGCGCGCACCTCCGGATTCTGGTCCGTCTCACTCAGCAGCAAAGACGACAACCGAACCTGCGAATTCGTAATCTGCGCCCGAATATCCGCGATTGCGGAGATCCCGATCGACGTCTGCTGCTGCACCTGCACGATTCCCAATGTCTCCTGGGTCTTTCGCAGATCCTCCTCCGCGGCAGTCAAAGCATCCTTCTCCTGCTGAAGCTGCTTGGTATAGAAGCGCCGACGCAGGCCAGACTGCGACGAGGCCATCGCATCCTGCTGATCCTCAAGCGCATCCAGATACGTGTCCGCAATGCGCATCGCCATCGTCGAGCTGGGATCCCGCACAATAACGAACAGGATCGAGTCCGCGCCAACAAAAATTTTTGTGCTCGAGGCCAGCGTCCCTCGCGCCACATCCTGACTCTCCGTCCGGTAAACCTTTTTCAGGTCCAGCCGGCGAATCACATTATCCAGCACGGCCCGGCTCCGGAGCAGCCCCACATACGTATCGCCGGAACGATGCCCGCTGAAGATCGCCGACAGGCTGTTCGACTCCTGCGTCGATTGACTCGGCAAAATCGACACGTTCGCCTCGAAGAGCGGCTTAATCCGATACACCGCCGCCACTCCGATCAGCATACTGATCGCGAAGCTCACCAACAGCGTGCGCCACTTCGCCAGAAAGCGAACCAGCAGATCCAGCAGGTTTATGCTGTCCTCTTCATAGGTCCGCATGGCCCCTGGCTCTGCTCCGGATTGGGTACGGGCATCAGTCATCGCAGTACGTTGATCGCCGCCACCGCGAACCCGAGTTGACCGACGATCGACGCCACATCCACAATCGTCCGCAGCACCGAGCGCCTGTTCAAGACCGGCGGCACAACAATCGTGTCGCCGGGGTAAAGCTGGGCCTTCTCGAAACTCCCATACTGCCGGCTCAGCACGGATCCGTCCGCCCGCAACACAAACGCACGGCTTCGGTCAGCCTGCCGGTCCGGCCCGCCCGCCTCCTTCAGATAATCCTTCACCCGCCGGTGCGGCCGGTACACCAGCGCATTCGCACTGTACACCTGCCCCTCCACCGTCACGTTTGACGGCACCCGCGGAACAACGAACCGGTCCCCGTCTTCCAGCGCAAGGTCCGGTATGCCCTCGACCCCGCGGCTGTCAGGCCTCAGGTTGAGCACAATCCGCCCAATCGGATCGCGGCTGCGCAGACGCGCAATCGCTCCCCTCGCCTGCTCCGCCGTCACCGCCGCGGCTGCTGCGTCCACGCCCAGTAGTCCACTCGCTGTTCCCGAGCTGACCGCCGAAACCTGCGCCTCTAGCTGATCCGCATACTCATTCAGGCGCTGGCGCTCTACCCGCCTCGTCGACTGCCGGGTAAACTCTGACGCGTACAGGTAAGCATCCGGCGTAAACCCACCCGCGCGTACCAGCAGCTGCCGCAGCGTCTCGCCCGGCCGCACACTGTAAATTCCCGCGGAGTGGAACTCCCCTTCAAGGCGGACAAAACGCGTCTGCTGCGAGGTCGCGACCCGCAGATCCGCCGTCGAGAAAATTGTCACCACATCGCCCGGCAGCAGCTCCAGATCCTGCGTCCGATCGCCCTCCAGAACGATCTTTCCCAGGTTGAACGGCAGCAGCGATGTCGTCAGATCGACCCCGCTCAACCGCTCCACCACGGCATAGCTCCAGTCAATATCGGGCGCGCTCAGCACCACATCGTTCTGCGCGGCAAACACCCCGTTCGACCCCGTCAGCGCAACGCCGACCGAGCCCCCTCCCGACTCCGAGGTCGCCCCACGCTGCAGCGTATCCTGCGGCCTGTTGCTGTTGCTCAGCCCGCTGTCGCTCGCCCCGGAGCTGTTCCCCCCGTTTGGACTCCCATTGTTATTGCTTCCATTATTGTTGTTTCCATTGCCGGTCTGCCCGGCACGCGTCGCCTCCGTCGAACCAACGTCGCGTCTGCCATTCGCCCCATCCGCCTGCGGGTACGATCTCCCCTGCTGATCGGGTTGTGCCGCCGGAGCGTACGCCATCGGCATCTGTCCAAGCTCATTCCGCTTGCGCCAGTAGTTCCGTGTCACCAGGGACTCCTTGTCGGGAATCAGTTCACTCACCCGCATCCCCTGGTGCCACACATATCGCCCCGGATTCGCCACATTGCCCCGCAGCGTCACCGCATCCTTGAAGCGGTCCACGATCGACATTACCGAGACCACGTCGCCGTTCTGCAGGGGCGTTGCCGGAGACTTCGCCAGATCCACGTCCGCGATCGTCCTCGACGTATGCTCAAAGATCCGCTCCAGCCGGACCGCCGTCCCCGCCGCCACGCTCGTCCGGCCCCCGCCCAGCTCGAGCAGCTGCTCAATCCCCGTCTCCCCGCGCAACTCGTAGATCGCCGGGTTCTTCACGCTGCCTGCCAGCGCGACCTGTGGGCCCACACTCGGGATAAAGATCACGTCCCCCGGCTGCAGCATCACGTCCTTGCTCTTGTCCCCGCGCAGCAGAAGGTCGTACATGTCGAAGTGCGTCACCACCTCGTTGCCGCGCCTCACTTGGATGTCCCGCAGACTCCCCTCGGACCTCGGTCCGCCCGAGGCAAACAGCGCATTCAGCAGCGTACTCAGCGACCCGATCGTGTAGCTTCCCGGCCGCCGCGCCTGTCCCACCACAAACACCTGGATGGACCGCAGCTGCCCCAGGTTCACGTTCAAATCAAAATTCCGGTACACCCGCCCCAGCTGCGCTCGCAGAAATCCCGTTAGCTCGGCAAAGCTCAGACCCGCCACATGGATCGTCCCCACCTGCGGAATCGCGATCGATCCTGTCCGATCCACCACATACGATCCCTGCTGGTTCACCTGTCCCCACACCTGCAGCCGTATCTGATCCCCCGGTCCGATCACATAGTCCGGTGTCACCGGCACGTCGTCCACCGGCGCAAACGTCGACGGAACCCGCGCAAACAGCGATGCCCCAAAGATCGGCAACTGCTGGCCCGTCGACACCTCCACCAGCGTCTGAAACTCCGTCTGCCGCTCCGGCAGAGCCGTCGAGGGATCCGCGGCATCCTGCCTCTGCCGCGCCTCTTCAGCCCGTCCAGATCTCTGCGTCACGCTGTCCTGCGAGCTGTTGTTTGTGACGTTACCCGTCCGCGTCGCCGATGGCGTTGCTGTCTGCACAGGCACTCGCGGTGCCGTCTGCAAGACACCCGCAGGCACATTCTGCATCTGTTCGAGATCGGCCGCCGTCTGCGCTTCCATCCGGCCCGCCCGCAGGCTGCACCAGCACGCAAGCAAAAGCAGGAAGCCGGTCAAGCGCCTGGCCCCCCTCGTCGATCGCTGAGTCACGTGTACTCGTCTCACTCCGGCAATGGTCCTGACTTCTCCACTCTTCCAGCCCGCCATGTCGCCTGCACCAGACACACCAGACACGCAGCCAGGAGTAGGCCTAGTCTAGCGGACTTTGCTTGCCGCTGACCAATCCGGCCCCCCACAGGCAACTACGGGCATCAGCCAAGGCTCCTACACCAGATATAGGCACCTCAGCAGGAGAGCAAAATGCCCGTCGACAAGTCATCGCTCGAAGACAAAAACAGTCAGGCTCCGGCAACCCCCAACGAGGCAGGTGCCCAATCCTCCGGATATCGCGGCGACAACCCCGCCACCGCAGGACCCGGAAACACCGGCGTCCAGTCAGGCACGCCCGAAAACAGCTCCGGCCACCTCAATCCGTCCTCGCCCGAAGACTCCAACACCACACCGGGGAGTGGCGCGGACAAGTAACGCGCCCTCCCGTCCCCCCGAACGCCCTACCCAACTACGCGGTACCCAAGCTGAAACGGGTTCGCCGCCAAAGCCCCGATCAGGTACCACCCCGTCGCCCCGATGTGGAGCGACGGACCATACGTGTACCCGAAGCCCGTATCCAAAATGCTCGTCGCGGCAACCAGTCCCAGGCCCGCCGGAATCGGCTTTCCACCAACCGTCTTTCCCAACCCCAGAAGCGCTTGCGCGCGTTCGCTCTGCCTCTGCAGCCGCAGCGCCTCCGACAGATCGGCAAACAGCTGGGCGATGTTGTCGCCGCCCCGAAGCACACGCGCCGCCAGCGCAGCGGACATATGCGCCGTTCCCTCCAGCCACACCGCATGCGGATCATCCGCCGTCGTCGTCAGGCTCGCCGTGTCGAACACCAGCCCGCGGATGCTCTCGCTCCCCGTCAGGCTGGAGTGCGGCGCCGCGGCCGTGTCCGTCGTCTGCAGATTCCGCAGCGCCCAATCGATCGTTCCCCGCCACGCATTGTTCAACGTCGCCATGTACGACCACGTCTGGCAGTCCTCAGGAATCGGCGACCGGTTGATTGTCACCTTGTCGCCCAGCGTTCCTGTATAGAAGTACGGCCCCGCAACGTTGTACATCGCGGCCACGAACTCGAGCGCATGCTCGGCCAGCGCGGACCACGTCATCGTATTCTTCGCGCTCCCGCCCTTCGTCAGCCTGCTCAGCATCGTAAAAAACGCATACGTATCGATGTTGTGCTCGGTCGACTTTCCGTTCGTCGACGGAACCGACACGTTGTTCTGATTGATGTTCGTGCCAAAGGAATACCCGCCCGGTCCGAGCGTGTCGTACGCGTTCGTGACAATCCAGTTCGCCACCAGCAGCGCCCCATCCAGGTACCTCTGCTTTCCCGTCCGCAGGTAAAGCTGCGCCAGCGCCATACCCGCCCACGCCTGGTCTCCCACCGCACTCGTATAGAAATAGAACGGCGCCGCCGCCGGTGTAATGAAGGTCCCGCTCGGAGCCGCCTTGTTCACGAAATATGCCTGCGCAAACCGGCCGTCACTCACCGGAAAGTTGTTCAGCTGCGCATACAGCAGACCCTCGCCCAACACCTCCGCCCGCTCCAGAAGCTCTGCGCTTCCGCCCGCCAGGTACGCATGGATCGAGACCGCATTGTCATACGTAAAGGCCGTCGCTCCAAGCGCCTCATCGCTGTAGCTCTGCGCCAGCCGCACTGTCGTCCCGGTCGCATATGCGTCCATCATCAGGTTCTGAAACGCAAACGCCCGCTCCACCGATCGCACCAACGCCGCTGCGTCGATCTGCCCGGCGGCGAAACCCGCCTCCGCCTGCACCGCCGTCGACTGCGCCTGCGCTGGTGGAGCAAGGAACACCGATGGAAGAGCGGCGGCCGCCGTTGCAGCCGAAGCCAACCCAAACAGATCGCGACGTGACAAGCTTGTAACAGACATTTTCCTGGTTCCCTTCTTACTGAACTCGGCTACTCTACGCCTGCCGCCGCAGCGCGTGCAACAGCCGTTTCGACCTAACAAAAAGCTTTTCGGACAACCCACACGCACGCAGATTCCGAGCCGATCGTCGGGCCAGGGCACACGCTTCAACAGTGCGTCTCGAGGCACTACCTCGACATGGTTTGCTGCGCGATCCGATGCAGTAGGTCTTGAAAACCGGGCTCGGACCGCAGCGTATCGAATTGAGGATCTACATTCAGAAAGATCATGCTGTTCGACCGATCCTCATAAGCCTTCTGTAACCAGTCAATTGCCTGTTGATGATCACCCAGACCATTCAAAAGGAGTGCAATGTAAAAGGGTGATACATAGCGGTGGACCGAGGGCGATCGAAGCTGTCCCAATAACCGCAGCGCTTCCGTGCGTCGTCCGGCAGCCGCATAAGCGTGGCCGAGCGCGGCAAGCACTGGCGGGCTGCCTGGAAACATCGTGGCTGCTCTTTGCAGTTCCGCGATGGCTAGACCAAATTGCCCTTTCTGTTCGTAGCATTGGCCCAGAACAATGTGAGCCAACAGATAAGTCGGATCCATCTCCGTGGTGTTGCGTAGCTGAGCGATTGCCGAATCGAACTGCCGCGCCATGTACAAGCGCCAGCCAAGGCTGAAGTTGACACTCAGCGAGAGTGGGTCCAGGGACCGCGCCAGACTCATCTCCGACAGACTCTCCCGTGTACGGCTCATGGCAATCAGATACAGCGAGTAGCGTTGATGAGCGGTGGCATCGTTTGGATTGAGCTGAATCGCACGCCGGAACCCGGCCTCGGCTGCCGTCCAGTTCCACTTGTAGTTGAACTCCACCGTGGCGAGTGCGGTCTGCGTCTCGGCCAGTTCCGGGTTCAGTTCGACCGCTATGATCGCCGCGGCCTCAGCCTTTGGGGCAACTAAGCTGGCAGGTACCGTGCCCACAATCGCCGCCCCGAGAATGCCATAACAGTCCGCGAGCCCCGCATACGCCAGCGCGTATTGCGGATCCTTCTCCACTGCCGCACGAAAATAATGGATCGCCTTATCAAGGCTATCTTCGGAGCGTTTTCCCCAGTAATAGCGGCCCTTCAGGTAGTCCGTATAGGCTTCCGCATTCACCGGCCGACCGCTAGCCAGATGCTCCTTATCCGCCGGTGTCAATTGAATGCGTATCTGGCTCACAATCGCAGAGGCCACCTGGTTCTGCAGAGTGAGAACATCCCCAAGCGGACTCTCGTAGGTATCAGCCCAGAGATGCCTGTCCGTGGAAACCTGGACCAACTCCGCTGTGATCCTGACCCGATCGCCCGCGCGCAACACCGTTCCTTCGACAACAGCATCCACATTCAGGTCATGCGCGATCTTTTTGAGAGAATCGCGGGTATCTTTATACTCCATGGCGGTCGTGCGAGAGACCACTCGAAGCGAGCTGACTCTGGCAAGGCTCGCGATCAGCTCATCCGTCATGCCATCGGCAAAGTATTCCTGGCTGCTGTCTCCCGATAAATTCTTCATCGGAAGGACGACAATGGAGCTAATCCGCCTCGACCGAGACACATTGTCGTTCAAGCCCTCTTTGTATCGAATCAATGTGGCGATAGCTGCTCCTAAAAGGAGCAAAACAGCTGACCCAGCTACCAAGGTAAAGATCCGTGAGATCCCTGGTTGGGCGCGGCGCGATGGCTTCGTGACCAGATTTGGAACGGTTCCGAAGGTCAGCGCACCATTACCCGCCGAGACCTCCTCGTACACCGGCGCCGGTAGGCGCTGATCGTCGTCCTCATGGACCGGTGCGATGAATCGATAACCTTTGCGGGGAACCGTTTGAATAAATCGAGGATTGTCCGGCGCATCACCTAACACCTCACGCAGCCTTGCCATCGCGGTATTCACGCTGTGGTCGAAGTCGACGAACGTGTCCGGCTTCCACAACCGCTGACGCAGCTCGTCCCGCGTCACCAGAGATCCAGGGTGCTCCAGCAGAATTTCAAGGAGCTTCAGTGGCTGATCCTGCAGCTTCAGACGTGACCCACTCTTGCGCAGTTCATTCGCGTCGAGGTCGACCTCGAACAGGCCAAATCGCACGACCTTACGCGGAGCTGCTATCGAATGCGACGCCATAGATCGATCAACTCACGCTGGAGCCATCTCAGGGAACGAGGCGAATCATAGAAGCAACACTGCAATTGCGTCAATGCCGATCCCGGCCGCGCCGTTATATCCAGGTAAACTGCTCATTGCAAAAGGCGACATAAGTTACCCGCGAACGTTCATCTGCTGATGCAGAGAACCTTGCTGAATGGAGCGAAGCGGTCCTAGGATACGACTGCTTTCGTATCTGGGTGCATCGGTGCGAAAGTGTCGGTGCGAAAGTATCGGTGCGTAGTACCGACACGAGATACAGCCCAGGGACGTGCATGCAGCGGAGGAAGAGAGTCATGAAGGTTAGAACGAGGTTCTCGTGGGTCGACGTACTTGGTGTACTCCTTCTGCTCTGCGGCGGCGCCTTCGCGCCGACTCCTGGTTCGGCCCAGGTTTCGGGCGCAACGCTCTCCGGCACAGTTTCGGACGTCTCGGGTGCCGCCGTGCGGGGAGCGCAGATCGAAATCCGCAACGTCAACACCGGAGCCGTTCGCTCCGTCAAGTCAAACGCGGACGGCTTCTACTCCGCTCCCAATCTGCTCCCCGGCAGCTATGAAGTGAAGGTTGAGGCCACCGGTTTCAGCTCCTTGCTCCAACGGAGCATCACCCTCACGGTCGGCGCCGAGCAGACCTTCAATCCCGCCCTGGCCATCGGTCAGCTCAATCAGACCGTGGTGGTGACGACGGCGCCCCCCTCGGTCCAACTCTCCTCCTCGGCCGTGGGCGCTACGGTGGACGGCACGACCGTCCGTGAACTGCCCCTCAACGGACGCGACTATACCTCGCTCGCCGCCCTCGAGCCCGGCGTGATCTCCATACCCAACCAGGCCACCACCGGATTCAGTGCCAACAAAGGCAACCGCGGCTTCGGCAACCAGCTCTCTGACGGCGGTCATCGGCCAATGAAAATACCTATCGGGTCAACGGCATCGTCGTCAACGACTACACCAACGCCGCTCCCGGAGGCGCCACCGGCGTCAATCTCGGCGTGGACGCCATCGACCAGTTCTCCGTGCTCACCAGCACCTACACCTCCGAGTACGGCCGCACCTCGGGCGCGGTGATCGACGCCATCACCAAGACCGGAACCAACCAGGTCCACGGCACCGCCTACTTCTTCGATCGCGATAAAATCTTCGACGCCCGCAACTTCTTTGACGGGCCTGTGATCCCGCCCTTTCGCCGGATCCAGTTCGGCGGCGCTGCCGGCGCTCCCATTCGAAAAGACCGCACCTTCATCTTCGCCGACTACGAAGGCATCCGGCAAAACCAGCCCGTCTCCACAACCATCAGAGTTCCCAACGCCGGCGCACGCGCGGCTGCTGTCGCCGCGGTCCAACCGTATCTTGCCCTGTGGCCCGTCGCGCCGTCAGGTTCACCGGACACCAATCCAGGCGGGGTCGGCATACAGTCCTTCAACGTCGCCCAGCCTACCCGCGCCAGCGAAAATTACGTCCTCGCCCGCATCGACCACAAGATATCCTCCGCCGACACCATCGACGGAACCTACTTCTTCGACTCCGGCCCGCAGGTCCAGACCGACCCCCTCGGCAATACCATCCACCAGGTCTTCTCTCGCCGTCAGCTCTACACCGCCGAAGAGACCCACGTCTTCAGTCCTGCCGTCGTCAACACGGCACGCGTCGGCGTCAGCCGCATTATCGGCCTCATCAACGCCCCCGTCTCCGGCAACGCCGTCTCCACCAGCGCCACACTCGCTGTCGCGCCCGGCTCCGTGGCGCCGCCGCAGCTTCCTGTCCCCGGCCTTACCACGGCGTACGGACTCGGCGGCTTCAATCGCTTCAATCACGCCTGGACCTCCCTCCAGTTCTACGACGACGCCTTCATCACCAAAGGAAAGAACTCGTTCAAGGTCGGCTTCGCCTTCGAACGCATGCAGTACAACGTGCTCGAACAGCTCAGCCCCAATGGTCGCTTCAGCACCTATTCCTCCCTGGCCAGCTTTTTGAGCAACACGCGCAACCAGCTTAACGCCCTCGCCCCCGGCGGCTCCCACGAGGTCGGCCTTCGCGAGAGCCTCTTCGCCGGTTACTTCGAAGACGACTGGAGCATCACCAAGCGCGTCACCCTCAACCTCGGCCTGCGCTACGAGGCCACCACCCGACCCAAAAACTCCAACACCATTCCCGGATACACCGTCAACGGCTACACCGTCGCCGCAGCCGGCTTCCAGCAGATCACCACATTGTCCAACTGCCTCGCCAGCCCGGTCGCCTGCGGTCCCATTGGGACGGACAGCCCCATCGCCTCCAATCCCACCACCAAGAACTTCCAGCCTCGCCTCGGCATCGCCTACGATCCCTTCGGCAACGGCAAGACCTCCGTGCGCGCCGCCTTCGGCATCTTCGACGTGCTTCCGCTACCCTACGAATTCGGCCTCAACACCGCTGCCACAGCCCCCTTTCAGATCATCGGCGCCGATAGAAACGCCAGTCTCGGCACCGGAGTGGCCGACCCCAACATCAACTTCAATCGTCAGGCCATTCGTAATCGCTACATCCAGCAGAACCCGCAACGCGCCGCGGTCTATAACTGGAGCGCTAACCTCCAGCAGGACCTCGGCCGTGGGTTCATCGGCACCGTAGGCTATGTCGGCTCGCGTTCGACGCACCTGTCCACCGCCACCGACGACATAAACCTTGTCCAGCCCAACGAGGTCAGTGGCGTCGGTCTCGTCTTTCCATGCAATCCAGCCGCCGGCAACTGCGCCCGCGGCCGGACCGGTATGCGTGTCGATCCTAACTGGGGTGGCGGCGCTGGGATTCGTCCCGTGGTCTTCGACGGCGCCTCCAGCTACGAGGCCTTTCAAGCGCAACTCAAGGAGACCGCCACCAACGGTGTCCAGGGACAGGTCTCCTATACCTACAGCCACTGCAACGACCTTGGCTCCGCTCCCGTCACCGGCGATACCTTTCTCAACTCCATCGCCGTCCCCATCCTGCGGAAGTCCTACCGTGTCGGACCCTGCGACTTCGATCTTCGCCAGGTGCTCACCGCCACTGCCATCTGGACCATTCCCGCACCCGACCTCCACAACGGCTTCGCCAACTTCGCCACTCACGGTTGGGAGCTGGGCGGCATCCTCACCGCCGAGACCGGCGCCCCGTTCACCGCCACCATCGGCGGCGGCAATGACCCACTCGGCACCGGCTTCAACGGAGACTTCTCCCAGGACTTCGCCGACGTGCTGCCAAACTGCAACGCCACCGGCGGCAAAGGAATCAACTTCATCAACCGCAACTGCTTTACCCCGCCCACCGCTCCTCTGTCCCTCGCGCCTGCCACCGCAACCAACCCTTTCGGCTGCGCGCCCGGCTCCTTCCTGCCGCCGCCCCCGCCAACTTCCTCGAACCCCAATCCCGCCGGCTATACCGGTCCAGCCGCTCCCTCAGGCCGTCAGTTCTGCTCCAATGTAGTCGGCAACTCCGGCCGTAACCGCTTCTACGGGCCCAAGCTCACGGCCCTCGACATGTCCCTCTTCAAAAACACCAAAGTCCCCCGCCTCTCGGAAGCCCTCAACATCCAGTTCCGGGCCGAGTTCTTCAACATCCTCAATCACACCAACTACCTCTCTCCCGGCTTTCTGAACAACG
>JAABUX010002491.1_pt1 | contig 25956 bp, 21 predicted proteins | sample 5561851 | NCBI WGS metagenome assembly JAABUX01 (sample SAMN10711883, study PRJNA513361) | rock metagenome | isolation source: Antarctica rocks | place: Antarctica: Victoria Land, Richard Nunatak red sandstone | collected 2016-01-03 | reverse complement strand
TTGTTGACCCGCATCACCGACGCCCACGGGGCCAGGATGGAGGCGTTGGGCCTGTCGTCCTGAGCTGTTGTGGCTCAGCGAGCAGGTCTTTAGGCAGCGCCGAAGCCAACCCGGCGAGTCTCTGCTTCCGCGATTTCGACATAGGCCAGCTTGTCGGCTGGCACGAGGACCTTGCGTCCCTTGTCGTCGACCAGGGTCAGGATGCCGAGGTCGGCCTTGAGCGCATCGGCGACGGCCTTCTCGACCTGGGCCGGGGTCTGACCGCTTTCCACGACCAGCTCGCGGGCTGCGAACTGGATGCCGATCTTGACCTCCACGCGGGACCTCCGGGTTGCCGGGCACGGCTTGGTGCCGGGCTCACGCACGTACCGTAACCGGGGCGGGTGCGGCTGGCCCGTCTGAAGGTTCCGCCGTGCGCGAACGATGGCGCTGGGTTCACCCCCCGCCAACCGCGACGGCGCTCTGGTTGCCCGACCAACGGCAAGGGCGGCCGCGTCAGTCGTGACGGGGGTAGCCGGAGATGCCACGCCAGGCCAACTGGGTGAGCAACTCCGCGGCTCGCTCCTGGCTGACGGCGGTGTTGGCCAGCCGCCAGCGGGCGGCAACTTCCGCCATCCCGGCGAGGCCGACAGACATCAGCCGGGCTTCGTCGGCGGACAGGCCGGTGTCAGCGGCGATCGTGTCGGCGATCGCTTCGGCCGCTTCTCGGATCATGCGGTCCACCCGCTCCGCGACGCGGGGTTCGCTGCGCAGGTCGGACTCGAAGACCAGCCGCTGCGCACCCTCATCGTCGACAAACCGCAGGTAGGCGGTCATGGTGGCGGTCACCCGCAGGCGGTTGTCGACGGTGGAGGCCAACGCTTCGCGGACGGTGGCAATCAGGTCCCTGGCACCCCGATCGAGCAGCGCCAGATAGAGGTCCAGCTTGCCGGGGAAGTGCTGATAGAGGACTGGCTTACTTACCCCGGCTGCGTCAGCGATCTCGTCCATTGCGGCCGCGTGGTAACCGTGGGCCACGAAGACCTCTTGCGCGGCGTCCAGCAGCTGCGCGCGGCGGGCCGAGCGGGGCAACCGCACTCGTGCGCCGGGCGTCCTGGCCGGCCCGCGTTCGGTGGTGGGGTCGGCGGTGCTCACGGCCGTAGCGTCGCACAGCAACGCGGCTCCTGACGGCCCGCCTACGTGCGGTCGAGTAGCGGAGCAAACAGGTCTCCGAACTGCTGCATGCGGGGCAGCACGTCCGTGGCGGTGAAGACCAAGTCGGCCGGTGATTGGCAGCCACGCACCTCCTCCCACGTCAACGGGGTGGAAACCGTCGGCCGGTCGCGCCCGCGCAGGGAGTAGGGCGCGATGGTGGTCTTGGCGGGATTGTTCTGCGACCAGTCGAGGAGCACCTTGCCGGGGCGGAGCTCCTTGGCCATCCGGGACACCACAAGCTCGGGACTGGCCTGCTCGAGTCGTCGGGCCAGGTCGCGCATGGCATTGCGGCTGTCACCGCCGGGCCAGCGGGCATAAACCTGCAGCCCCTTACTGCCACTGGTCTTGGCGACGGCCGTTTCGCCGAGCTCGTCACGGATCTGCACCGCTAGCCGGCAACATTCAACGATCGTTGCCGGCGCCCCCGGATCGAGGTCCACCACGACCAGGTCCGCAGCCTGTGCCCCGCCGCGTGGCCCCACTCGCCATTGCGGTACGTGCATTTCCAGCGCGGCCAGGTTCGCCGCCCAGACAAGGGTGGCCAGATCATCGACGATCACATAGTCGATCTCGTCGCGGTTCTGGGTGCTGCCAGGGGCCGGGAGCCGCACCGTTCGCACCCAGTCCGGGGTGCCCTTTGGGGCGTTCTTGGTGAAGAAGGAGCCCCCGCCTACCCCGTTTGGGAAGCGGACGAAGGTGCACGGCCGCGCGGTGAGGTGCGGAAGCAGCACCGGGGCGATGCGCGAGTAATAGTCGATGACCTCACCCTTGGTGAACCCATCGGGATACAGCACCTTGTCGAGGTTGGATAGCCGTACGGCTACCCCGTCAACGTCTACGGTGCGTACCGTTCCGGCAGCCGCCATGCGGCCATGCTGCCCCGAGTGTTGCCAGCGCACACGCGGGGAGGGGACTATACCGAGGCCACCGGGTAAGGGAGCGGCGAATGAGATCGGTGTGGAAGGGTGCCATCAGCTTCGGGCTGGTGACGATCCCGGTGAAGCTTTACCGCGCCACCGAGCAGCGCGACGTCAGCTTTCATCAGGTACGGGCGAGTGATGGGTCCAGGATTCGCTACCAGCGCATCGCGGCCGCCGACGACGAGCAGGTCGAGTATGCCGACCTCGCGAAGGGCTACGAGCTGCCTTCCGGTGAAACCGTGGTTCTCACCGACTCCGACCTGGCTGACCTTCCCCTTACCAGCAGCCGCAGCATCGAGGTCGACTCCTTCGTGCCGCTGGAGCAGGTCGATCCCATCTATTTCGACAAGACCTACTACGTCGAACCGGACGGGCCGCAGGCCGGCAAGCCTTACGCCTTGCTTCGCGATGCTCTCGCGCAGTCGGGGCGGGTGGCCCTGGTGAAGGTGGCACTTCGCCAACGCGAGCAGCTCGCCACGCTGCGGGCGCGAGACGGCCTTTTCGTACTGGAGACAATGATTTGGCCCGATGAGATTCGGTCACCCGACTTCGCCTTCCTGGGCGAACAGGTGGAGGTCCGTACGCAGGAATTGTCGATGGCTGCCTCGCTCATTGCGTCACTGTCCGGCGACTTCCGCCCAGAGCAGTACACGGACGCCTACCGGGAGGCGCTGGAAGCCGTGGTGCAGGCCAAGATTGACGGGCATGAGGTGAAGACGCCGCCCGGCGCGGATCGGCCAAGCGCCGACGTGGTGGACCTGATGAGCGCCCTGCGGGCCAGTGTCGATGCGGCTAAGCGCAACAGGGCCGACAGCTCGCCGCCCGGCCCGGCGGGCACGGCGACCGACCGGGCGAGCACGGCGCCCGGCCGGGCGACCCCGAGCGCCTCTGCCGCTTCCGGGGTCCGGGCGCAGAGCAAGTCCGCGAAGTCGCCAGCGAAAGCGAGCGGCACGACAGTGGCCAAGAAAGCGGCCAAGTCCGCCGCCGGTTCCGCGAAGGGCAAGCGCTCGACACGCAAGAGCGCTTGAGTACACGCCGGTGCCTCGTTGGGGCGAAGGCTCGGTCGGGCCTGTCCACCCGGACAAGGCAGGGAGTAGGCAGGTACTAGGCAGGGACTGGGCAACCCGGCCTACCCGTGGCGCCGGGCAAATCCGATTCGTCCTCCGTCGCTGAGCGGCGCCTTTAGAAGGGTGGTTCGTCGGGGTAAGCCGTGGCCCTGGGCAGCAGCGCGTTCGGGGGCTCATCGGTGCGGCGCTTCGCTCGGGGCGCTGGTGGCTGCCATGGTTGGTAGAACGGAGGGTCCGGTGCCAGGTTCGGTGTGCCCGTACCCCGACCGAGCGGGATGGCCGCCAGGCTCGGGCCGCGGGTACTCGGGCCGCCGGTACTCGGGCCGCCGGTACCGGGGGCGCCAGTACTCGGGCGGCCGGGACTGGGGCCGCCGCTGTTCGGTGGGTTGGGCGTCGGGCTCGCGGGATGGTCGATGCCGGGTCCAGCACGGGTTTCGGCGGGAAACAGGTCGTCGTAGGGCGGCGGGGTCCAGGCGACGCTGTTGTCTGGGCGCAGTTGGACCGTCCAGCCGCCTTCGTGGACGGCTTGGTGGTGGCGATGGCACAAGATCATCAGGTTGTTCTCGTCAGTGGATCCGCCGTTCTCCCAGGTGCGCAGGTGATGCACGTGGCAGCGTTGCGCTGGTCGTTCGCAGGTGGGGAACCGGCACTGCCGGTCGCGATGCTCGATTCGTCGCCGCTGCGCGGCGCTGGGGTAGCGGGCCGCCCGGCCCAGGTCGATGACCGTACCGGTCATCGGATTGCGGATCAGTCGGGTCAGCAGGGCGTCGCAGGCCAGCCGGCGGGCGGTTTCGGGCAAGATCGGGTCCCCTCCGGCGAGGTGTCCCGGTCGCTCGTTGAGCCCGAGCACGGTGGACAGGTCAACGGTGATGGTGACGGCCGCTGGCGCCGGGCGCCCGTGGCCAGCCGGGACAAGGTCACCCGGGCTGGTCTCCTGCGGGGCGCTCGTTGCGGCTGTGATCAGCCCACCCCGTGCGACCGGAACCAGGCCGCCACCTCCGGGCGCCGAACCGCCACGGCCGGCGGGAACCAGCCGGCCCCCTGCGGCCCGAACCAGGCCGCCACCTCCGGCCTGTTCGTCGCGCCAGAAGGTGCATAGGTCAACGAGGGCGTCGGCACGGCGGGCCCCGATCTGGCGGGCGTCATCGGGGCCCTGCCGTACCGCGAGGGTGTCGACGACCTCACCTACGACCGCGGCTTGCTCATCGGGCAGGGTGAACCACCCCTCGTGGCTGCCGTCAGGACCGGGCTTCATCTGAAGGCAGCGCTCGGCCCGGGCAGCCCGCCCCTGCTCGGCGGCCCGCTCCGGGTCGGCCGCCAGCGCCAGGGCGCGGGCGGCGCGCCGGACCTGCCCGGACGTGCGTAGCGCAGGATCGCCGAGCAGCTCGAGTTCGATCTGCCGGCAACACGCAGGGTCCAACCCGGCCGTTGCCTGCGCGACGGCGACGGCGAAATCCCAACCTCGGTGGCCGGCGGCCAGTGCCGTCCGGGTAGCCGGCAGGCGCTCCGCCAGCGCGAGTGAGGTGCTGATCCGCCGGAAGGCCTCCCCGCCGTCGATTCCGCAGGCCACCGAGACCTGCTCACGGCACCATTGATCTCCCAGCACTGACCAATCCAGGGCGGCATAGCTGCCAAGCACGGCGGCACGGACCGAACTGAGCCACGCCAGCTGCGCGTCGCATGCGGCGACCGCTTCTAGCAACGCGTCGGGGCACATCGAATCGGTTCCCAGACCGGCCAACACCAACCCGGCCAATGGGCCGGGCGGCACATTCAAGTGCAAAGAGGATTGCGCCGGCTCCGAATGATGCGGCGAGTTCCCCACCCCCCGCGGGCGCCGCCGGGGTCGCCGGCCGCGAGCGAGCGACCCGAGTCCTCCCGGAGCACCGTCAGGCCCCCCCCCGCTGCTCGGACGCGGATCAACCGCCTGGGGAACCTGCCGACCGGCATTCTGCGGCGGAACGTCCTGGGGATGCTCATTGTCGGGATAAGCAACTGAGCCACTCGAACTCATGTTCCCAAGCTACCGTCCACCACCGACACCACCGCGCCCAACAATCGCCCAGCTGTGGACAAACCCTGCAGCCTGACCCGAAACCACACCGAGCGCCCAGCGCCCAGCGCCACGGGTCCGCAGACACCTGCGCCGGAGCGAACGCGGGAGGCTTGGTGGCAGTCGTCGTCTACCGTGCCGAAGGTGAACGTGCTCCCCGGTCCTGACCAAGACCCGCTGCCGCCATGGCCAGGTCAACGTCGCCGTGTCGGCCGGTACGACTTGCACGTTCGCGCCGCCGGATTGGGCGAGGCCGCGGTCTTCGTTCATGGCCTCGGCGGCTCCAGCACCAACTGGACCGATCTCATGGCACTGCTCGGTGATCGGCTGGAGGGCCTCGCCCCTGACCTACCAGGACACGGCCGCAGCCCCGCCGCACCAGACGGCCGCTACGCGTTGCGGAACCACGCCGCCGCGGTCGAGGCCCTTATCGACGACTGGGGTCGGGGCCCTGTGCATGTGGTCGGCAATTCGCTGGGTGGCGCGGTGGTCACGGTGCTCGCGGGACGCCGACCCGACCTCATCCGCTCATTGACGTTGATCTCGCCGGCATTTCCACAGCTCGATCCCCGGCAGGCATCCGATACACGCGTTGCCGCGTTGCTGCTGCCTGGGATTGAGAAGCTGGCGCGCAAGCGCTTGGCACGGATCCCGGTGGAGCAACGCACCCGGGGAGTGCTCGAACTCTGCTATTTCGACGTTGCACGGGTACATGAGCGGCGATTGGCGGAGGAGGCCGCCGAAGCCAAGGCTCGGATGAGCCAGCCGTATGCAGAAGTGGCGTTCATCCGGAGCCTGCGTGGTCTGATCCGGTCCTATCTGTGGTGGGGTTCCCGCTCATTGTGGTCGTCGGCTGGCAGGGTGACCGCACCGGTCCAACTCATTTGGGGCGAGCACGACAAGCTCGTGCCGGTGACCCTCGCTCCGCGGGTGCAAGGTGCCTTTGCCCGAGCACATGGCGGTGCGCGACTTGCCGTATTCGAGCAAGCCGGGCACGTTGCGCAGATGGAGTTGCCGGAACAGACGGCAGAGCTCGTACGCGCCACGCTTGACCAGGCGTGGAATGCCGCGGAGCCGGTGGATTCGAGCGGTCCCCGCTAATGAGCGAGATCAGCGCTTCGGACGATTCTGGTCATGCTTCGGCCGGGGATCGGTTGGGGGAGTTGTTCCGAGTTGGCCGGCCAGCGCGTGGGCCTTGCGCAGCCGGGTCCGGACGCGGCGGAGATCGCTGACATCGTTCGGGAAGGGGTTCGTGATGCCACTCGGGACTTTGTTCGGGGCTACCTGCGTGATGCCGTCCAAGACATCGTCACCGTGTCGACGCGCGATACCGAGCGACGCATTACCGAGCATATGGACGAGGCCGTTTTGGGGTTGGCGCAGGCCCTATTACATCGTCGCCCGGCGCTGGGAGCCGGAATAACTTCGGTGGACGAGGTCGCCGTGAACGCCGGGGTCTCGCTACCGGATGCGGCCCCGCCTCGCAAACCGCCCCCGAACTCGGAACCGCCCCCGAACCCGGCCACGCAAGCCTCCGCCCGCCGAGGTCGCCGGCTGCGTCTTTTTCGGCTGCGCTGACCGAGCCGGGGGAATGCTGGAGGCGTCCGACAGACTTGCATCGACAGAGCACTCTAAGTCCGTCGTTTTGCTAGCTGGAGGAGAACTGTCGTGCCGTTGCCGCCCTTGGTTGAGCCCGCCGCTGACCTCTCCCGCGAAGAGGTGATGCGCTACAGCCGGCATCTGATCATTCCTGAGGTGGCCACCGACGGGCAGAAGCGGCTGAAGAACGCCAAGGTGCTCGCGGTAGGCGCGGGCGGCCTAGGCTCCCCGACGTTGATGTATCTGGCGGCGGCCGGCGTGGGCACTCTCGGCATCGTGGATTTCGATGTTGTCGACGAGTCAAACTTGCAGCGGCAAGTGATCCACGGTCAGTCGGACATAGGTCGGCTCAAGGCTGAATCGGCGCGCGAGTCGATCTTGGAGATCAACCCGCACACGCATGTGGTGCTGCATACCGATCGGCTGGACTCCTCGAACGCGCTGGATATCTTCGCCGATTACGACTTGATTGTGGACGGCACGGACAACTTTGCCACCCGGTACCTGGTTAACGACGCGTGCGTCCTGCTCGGCAAGCCTTATGTCTGGGGGTCGATTTACCGCTTCGACGGCCAGGCCAGCGTTTTTTGGGCTGAGCATGGACCCTGCTACCGCTGCCTGTATCCCGAGCCGCCGCCGCCAGGGATGGTCCCCAGTTGCGCCGAGGGTGGGGTCCTGGGTGTGCTGTGCGCATCGATTGGCGCCATTCAGACAACGGAGGCGATCAAGGTCCTCACTGGGATAGGGGAACCCCTCGTCGGCCGGCTGATGGTCTACGACGCGCTGGAGATGACCTACCGCACCATTAACGTGCGTAAGGACCCCGAGTGCCCGGTCTGTGGGAAGAACCCCACGATCACCGAGCTAATTGATTACGAGGCGTTCTGCGGGGCCGTTTCCGACGCGGCGAGCGAAGCGGCGAAGGACTCCACCATCACTGCCGCCGAGCTCAAGACAATGATCGATGCCGGCGACGACCCGTACATCGTCGATGTGCGCGAGCCGGCCGAATACGAAATCGTCCGGATCCCCGGCTCGCACCTGATCCCCAAGGGGGAGATCGTGGATGGCTCGGCGCTCGCCGCGCTGCCCGGTGACCGGAAGATCGTGCTGCACTGCAAGAGCGGGGCTCGGTCAGCAGAGGCGTTGGCTGTGCTCAAACAGGCTGGCTATTCCGATGCCGTCCATGTACAGGGCGGTGTGCTGGCCTGGGCCAATCAGGTCGACCCGAGCCTGCCGACCTACTGAACGGATGCCGCGTCGCGGCCCTCCCAGCGCCTCGCCCCGTACGGGTTCGGTCCGTGCCGTTTCGCGCCGTACCGCGTCGCCTGGTACGGCTTCGGCCAGCGTGGGCCTCGGCACCCGCCCGTTGGCGGTGACAGCGCCGACCCCGTTTGCCGTTCAGGTGCTGGACCTGGTGGAGCGAATCCCGCCTGGCAAGGTGATGACCTACGGCGATGTCGCTGAGTTCCTCGGTTCGCGCGCGGCCCGAGTGGTCGGCAATGTCATGAGCCAGCATGGCCGGGAGGTGCCGTGGTGGCGCGTGCTGCTCTCCACCGGACAGGTGGCGCCGTCTCATCCGGTGGAGGCGCTCAAACGGCTGCGCGCCGAGGGCACACCGCTGCTGCCGGGCGGGGAGCGGGTCAACCTGGTGGCCGCCCGCTGGGACGGTCAGTGAGAGCCCGCCCCCTCATCGGCGGGGCACCTCAGCCCGGTCGTGTGTGTCAGTGGCCTGTGCTCTGATCGGCGGGTGGCGCTCCGATACGTCCTTCAACGGGACCCGATCCTGCCCGGGGCCCGGCTCGCTCTCGACCCCGACCAGGAGCGGGTCGCCGCCCACCGCGGCGGCCCGCTGCTGGTGCTGGCCGGCCCGGGCACCGGCAAGACGGCGACCCTGATCGAGACGGTGGCCAGGCGGGTCGAGGCCGGGACGGACCCGGCGGGGCTGCTGCTGCTGACCTTCAGCCGGCGGGCGGCTGCGGAGCTGCGAGAACGGCTGGCCAGGCGCCTTGGCGGCGGCGCAGTGGCGCCTGCGGCGTGGACCTTCCACTCGTTTTGCCTTGCCCTGCTGACCGAGGAGCGTGCCAGGGAGCTGCCCGGATCCCCGCGGCTGAGGCTCCTGAGCGGGCCCGAGCAGGAGGTCGTCATCAGGGATCTGCTGCGTGGCGACGCCGACGACGGCCGACCCTGGCCGTCGCCGTTGAATGGCGTGCTGGGCACCAGGGGCCTGGCCGCCGAGGTTCGCGCGCTGGTGGCCCGCGCGCAGCTCGTGGGGCTGGACCCGGCCACGTTCGCAGCGGTCGCCGACCGTCCCGAATGGCACGCGGTCGCGGATTTTTATGGGCGCTACCTGGACGCCATCGAGGCACAGGGAGCCCTGGACTACGCCGAGCTGGTGGCGCGTGCCGCTTCGCTCGCCGCCCGGCCGGCTGTCTTGACCCGGCTGCGCGCCCGGTTCGCGGCGGTGTGGGTGGACGAGTACCAGGACACGGACCCCGCGCAGGAGCGCCTCCTGCGCGCCCTGGCTGGCGACGGCGGTGACCTGACCGTTGTCGGCGATCCGGATCAGTCCATCTACGCCTTTCGCGGTGCGGACGTGGGCGGAATCGAGCAGTTCCCGGCGCGATTTCCTACTAGGCAGGGCAAGCCTGCCCCGGTGATTTCCCTGCGGCACTGCCGCCGGTCCGGACCGGTGCTCCGCGCTGCCAGCCGACGAGTTGCGGCGGCGCTACCTCCCGCGCCGGACCCGACGCATCGCGCGCTGCGGGGGTGCGGGGCCGCCAAGGATGACCGGATTGAGGTGCTCACCTTCGCCTCGGCCGGCGCGGAGGCCGAACACATCGCCGACCTGCTGCGGCGCGCCCACCTCGACGAGGGGGTGTCCTGGTCGCAAATGGCGATTCTGGTTCGGTCCGGGACGGCGGCCATCCCGTATCTGCGTAGGGTTCTTGGTGGCTTGGGCGTGCCGGTCGAGGTCGCGGGTGACGAGCTCCCGATTGGCGCGGAAGCAGCGGTCGCACCGCTGTTACTGGCGTTGCGCTGCGCCAGCGACCCGGGCCAGTTGTCAGCCGACCGCGTACGGGTCCTGCTTACCTCCCCCCTGGTCGGTGCGGATACGGCCGACCTGCGCAGACTGGGGCGGGCCCTTCGCGCCCACGCCCGCGCGGCTCACCCCGACCGACCACCGGAACCCTCGGCCGACCTGGTGCGCCGAGCAGTGCTCACACCTGGCCTGCTCGGGCCGCTCGACGAGCGGGACGTGGGCCCCGCTCGCCGGCTCCTGCGGCTGCTAGGCGCGGCCGAGAGCAAGTTGGAAGGCGGCGGCTCGCCCGCCGAGGCGTTGTGGGCGGTGTGGGCGGCCAGCCCCTGGCGTGAGAAGCTCGCTGATCTGGCAGGTGGGCCTAGCCGTGAGGCCCGAGCCGCGGACCGTGACCTGGACGCTGTGGTCGCCCTGTTCGATGCTGTCGGGCGGACGCTGGAACAACGGCCCGGGGTTGGTACCCGCGCGTTGCTGGAAACGCTGGAGGCGCAGCAGATCCCGGCTGCCGGCCAGGACGAGCGGGTGCTGCCCCGCGAAGGCGTCCGGCTGCTGACCGCACACCGCAGCAAGGGCCTGGAGTGGGAGCTGGTGGTGGTCTGCGGTGTCCAGGAGGGCACCTGGCCCGACCTGCGCCCCCGCGGATCGTTGTTGCAGCCTGACGCGCTCGGCCCGAACGGGGCAGAGCCGGCGCCCACGGTGACCCGCCTGCTGGCCGATGAGCGTCGGCTGTTCTACGTGGCATGCACCCGCGCGCGAAACCGGCTGGTCGTGACCGCGGTCGCGACGGCCGCCGATGACGGCGAGCGCCCCTCCCGCTTCCTCACCGAGTTAGGTCCGTTGCCGGTCGCGATCTGCCAGCGGCCACTACGACCGCGGACCCTCGCGGGATTGGTCGCTGCCCTGCGTCATGAAGCGCTCGACCCGGCAGCCACCGAGGCGGCGCGGCAGGCAGCCGCCGCCCGCCTTGCGCAGCTGGCGGCGGCCACCGACCACCACGGCCGGGCGCTGGTCGCGGCCGCTGACCCCGACCGGTGGTGGGGCCTGCTCCCGCGGACAACCGGTCGCCCGTACGACCAGGGCCCCCCCCTCGGGTTGTCGGCGTCGACCGTGACCGGCTTGGGAGAATGCCCGTTGCGCTGGTACCTCGCTCATGAGGTCCGCGCCGATGCCCCCGCGACGACCGCGTTGGGCTTCGGCAAGGTGATCCACGCCGTGGCGGACCTCATAGCCCGCGGGTTGCTGGCCCCCGACCCCGCAGCGCTCGCGGCCGAACTCGATCGCGTCTGGCCGGCGCTGGGCTTCGACGCGCCCTGGCACGGTGCCCACGAGCGGGATCAGGCTGAGCAGGCCATGACCAGGCTGGCGCGCCACGTCGCCTCCGTGCGGGACCGGGAGTTGGTGGGCAGCGAGGCCGACTTCGACATGGTGGTGGAGCTGGCCAGCGGTCCGGTTCGGCTGAAAGGGCGGATTGACCGGGTCGAGATCCAAGCGGACGCCACGGTCGTCGTGGTCGATCTGAAGACCGGCAGGCGCGCACCGTCCGGCGCCGACCTCGCCGAGCATCCGCAATTGGCGCTCTACCAGTATGTCGTGGAGAGCGGCCGGCTGGCCGACCTTCCCGCGGGAACGCGGTCGGGGGGCGGCGAACTGTGGCAGCTGCGGATGGACGGGGCCACCGCCGGCGATGGGCGTGGCCCCAAGGTGCAGCGTCAATCCCCTCCGCGTGACCATGAGGGGCTGCTCACGGTTCTGGACGCGGCACGCAGACAGGTGGTCGAGGAAAGGTTCCCGGCGACCCCTGGCCGGGCGTGCGGTAGCTGCGGGTTTCGGGTCTGCTGCCCGGCCCAACAGGAGGGGCGCGGGGTGGTGGCGTGAACGCCGAGAAGATCGGCACCGAGCTGGGGATAGTGTTTCACCCCCAGCAGCTGGCGGCTATCTGCGCCCCGCCCGGCTCCCCGGTTCAGCTCGTTGCCGGAGCCGGTTCCGGCAAGACGACAGTCATGGCGGCCCGCGTGATGTGGCTGGTCGGCGGCGGCCACCTGCGTCCAGAGCAGGTCCTTGGGTTGACGTTCACCAACAAGGCGGCGGCGGGCCTGGCAGCGAAGATCCGGGCCGGATTGAGCAGCTTTGGGCGGGGGAGCGCAGCGGCCGGTGAGCCGACTGTAAGCACCTACCATGCCTATGCCGGTCGGCTGGTCCGCGAGCACGGCCTGCGGGTCGGCGCCCCGCCCGACGCGCGGCTGCTCGCCGATGCAACCCGGTTTCAGCTGGCCGGGCAGGTGATGCGCGCCTATCGAGGACCGCTGCCCTACCTCGACAAGGCTCCGTCCACAGTGGTCGGTGCGCTGGTCGGGATGGACGCCGCCTGCGCCGACCACCTGGTGGAGCCCGCCGAGGTTCGGGGCGCCGACCTGGCGAGGGCGGCGGAGTTGGACCAGCACGCTGACCTGGTCGGCACCGATCGTGGGGTCAAGGGGTGGCACGATGGGTTGCGCGAGTGCGCCCGGGCGATGCGCGCCCGAGCCGAATTGTGCCTGCTCGTTCAGGCCTACCGCGACGCCAAGCGGGAACGTGGCCTGGTCGATTTCGCCGACCACATCGCGACGGCCGTCGCCATCGCGGGGCGCTGCCCGCAGGTGGCGGCGGGGGAGCGGGCGCGCTACCCGGCTGTCCTGCTCGATGAGTACCAGGACACGTCGGTGGCGCAGCGGCTGATGCTTACGGGCCTGTTCGGCGATGGGCACCCGGTCACCGCGGTAGGGGACCCATGCCAGGCAATCTACGGATGGCGCGGCGCCTCGGTGCACAACCTCCTGGCCTTCCCCACCCACTTTCCGCAGCGAGATGGCCGGGCGGCCGCAACCCTGTCCCTCGCGGTCAGCCAGCGCAGCGGCGGCCGGCTACTGATCGTCGCCAACCGGCTGTCCGCAGAGCTTCGGCAGCGGCACGCGGTGGCGAAGCTTTCCGCGCCGGCCGAGCGCGCCGCCGTCGGGCAGGTGGTCGTGGCTCGCCATGAACGATTCGAGGATGAACTGGCCTGGTTGGCTGACAAGATCCGCGGGGAGCTGGATCGCCCGGTCGACCCGGTCCCGCCAGGGCAGGTGGCCGTCCTGCTGCGGGCCTGGAAGCACGCCGGGGCGGTGCACGCGGCGCTGACCGAGGCAGGCATCCCGGTGGAGGTGGTCGGCCTCGGCGGCCTGCTCGCCCTGCCCGAGGTCGCCGACCTGGTGGCTACTCTCGAGGTCCTGGATGACCCCACGGCGAACGCCGCGGTGATCCGGTTGCTGGCGGGGCCACGATGGATGCTTGACCCCCGCGACCTTAGGGCTCTCGGTAGCTACGCGCGGCGGCTGGCCGGCCCCGACCCCGACGGCTCGGGCCGCACCGACCCCGACGGCTCGGGCCGCCCCGAACCAGGTGGCTCCAGCAGCGACCCGTTGCAGGACGCGGTCGCCGGCACCGATCCCTGCGATGTGGTCGCGCTGTGCGATGCGCTGGATGAGCTCGCCGGTTCGCACGTCGGCGCCGGGCGGCCGTCCGCGGCTGATGGGCTATCCGCGCAGGGGGTCCGGCGGGCTGGCGCCCTCGGCCGGGAGCTGCGGGTGCTGCGGCGGTGGGTCCCCGAGCCGCTGCTGGACCTGGTTTCACGGGTCCTCACGCTCACCGGCCTCGAGGTTGAGGTCGCGGCGAGCCCAGCAGCGGTGGGCGCCCGGCGCCGCGAGTCGCTGGGCGCCTTCCTCGATGTCGTCGCCGGGTACACCGCCGTCGATGGGGACGCCTCGCTGCACGGTTTCCTGGCCTACCTACGGGCGGCCGACGACTACGACCGAGGCTTTGACGCGGCGCTGCCCACTGGCGGCGAGGCCGTGCAGGTGCTGACGGTGCACAAGGCCAAGGGCCTGGAATGGGACGTGGTGGCGCTGCCCGATCTGACCGCGACGGTGTTCCCGAGCACGCAGGACAAGGGCCAGTGGCCCACGTCCTTCTCGGTGCTTCCGGTGCAGCATCGCCAGGACGGGCAAAGCATGCCGGCCGGCCCCGACTGGACGGACAAGGGGGGCCTTGCGGCCTTCCGGGACAGGTGCCGTCGCCATCAACGCCTCGAGGAGGACCGCCTTGGCTACGTTGCCGTGACCAGGGCCCGGCGGCTGGTGCTGGCCAGCAGCCACCTGTGGGGACCGACGCAGGCCAAGCCGCGCCAGCCGTCGGACTACCTGCTCACGCTCAAGGAACACGCCGAGGCCGGGAACGGTCGCGTGGAGCAATGGGTCGAGGACACGGCCGAGGAACGCAACCCCTACCTCGCCGGACTGGCCTACACCTGGCCGGCGCCGTTGGACGAGGCGGCCACGGCACGCAGAACGGCCGCCGCGCAGGCGGTGCGAGCGTTCCGCGCAGATCCCGCCGCCGCGATCGTCGCGAGCGATCGCGAGCTCCCCGGCCCTGACGCGGCCCGCTTCGCGGATTACGACGCCCAGATCAGCGCCCTGCTGACCGAAGCCCGAGAGAACCGAAACGATGTTGTGCGGGTGCCCCTCCCCGCCGCGCTGACCGCCTCACAGGTGCTCCGGCTGGCGGGGGAGCCCAACGCATTGGCCCGCGACCTGGTGCGGCCCCTCCCTCGCCGGCCGCTTCAGGCCGCTGCCCGGGGTACCGCGTTTCATGCCTGGGTGCAGCAGCGATTCGCCCTGACCCCCCTACTTGAACCAGATGAGTTGGAGGGCGCCGCTGATGCCGCTCTCGACGACGGCGAATTGGCCGTCTTGCAGCGGGCGTTCCTCGCTTCGCCCTGGTCTGACCTGCGGCCCCACGCGGTGGAAGCGCCGTTCACGATCGTGCTGGGTGGCCGGGTCATCCGAGGCCAGATCGACGCGGTGTATCCGCTTTCTCCCGGGGCGCCCGACGGCTGTAGATGGCACGTCGTCGACTGGAAAACCGGCCTGAGCCCGTCGGATCCGCTGCAGCTGGCCATCTATCGGGCCGCGTGGGCGATGCGAGTCGGCGTTCCGGAACGGCAGGTGCGGGCCAGTTTCCTTGCCGTGCGCAGTGGCGAATTGCTGACCCCGGGCCAGCTGCCCACAAGCGAGGATCTTTCGGCCCTGCTTGCCTAGTCCGAGCGCCCGACTAGATCGTGAGCAGGTCAGCGCAGTACCGCTTCGCGTTCGGCTAGGTCCACCACCAGGGCCCGGTGATCGGAGATCGGCAACGGCACCGCCCGCGCGGAGAGCACCGCCGGCCACCCGCCGTCGGCGAGGATGTGGTCGAGCTGCACCCACGGCGCGCCGCCCGGGTAGGTCTTCGATGACACCAGGGAGGTCCAGCGGCTGGTCAGCGCGGGTAGGCCGCCGGGCAGGTTGAGGTCGCCGAGCAGGATCCGCGGTGCCGGCAGTGCGCGCAGGAAGCCCACCAGCCGCCGCAGCTGGACCACGTTCCAGCCTGGGACGAACGAAAGGTGAGTGGTGGCGATCGTGATCGGTCCCGAGGGGGTGTGAATCACCGCGGCGAGGCCGACCCGCGGTTCGTCCTCGAGCAACATCACCCTTCGTCCGCGACCGGGCACAAGCACCGGTGAGCGCAGCGGGGCCTTGGCCAGCCGAACCGTGTGCCAGGACGCGACAGGGAGCCGGGACACCAGTCCCACCCCGTACATGGGTTCGTTCGACGCAGCGCTCTCGCCGTCTCGGGCGGCTCGCCACTCCCCGGCCGGGGTGCCGACGATGGCTGGCTCGAACCGGGAGCTGACCGCCCCCACCGCGCTGGCGATCACCGCGGTCAGGTCCAGCGCCCCGGATCGTGGCTGAGCGCGGTCGACCTCCTGTAGTCCCAGCACATCGGCTGCCAGCGACGCAAGCGCATCACCGAGCTGGGCGCTGTCCACCACACCGTCGGTCACCGACCGTCCGTGCAGCAGGTTGACGGTGGCAAGGCGCACGATTAAACGCTACCGGCGAGCTCGCCATCATCTGGGTGATCTGCGGCGAGGCCAGCGGCTAGGTTGAACTCCGTGCCCGCCCGTTCGCTGAACTCCGCCCCGCCCCTGACCCGCACCAGTTTGGCCAACGGACTGCGGGTGGTGATCGCGCCGAACGCGAGCGCGCCGGTGGTGGGGGTGGCCGTCTACTACGACGTGGGTTTTCGCTCCGAGCCGGAGGGCCGCACCGGGTTCGCCCACCTGTTTGAGCACATGATGTTCCAGGGCTCTGCCCGGGTGGGGAAGATGGAGCATCCGCGTCTGGTGCAGGGCGCCGGGGGCAGCATGAACGGTTCCACCCATCCGGATTTCACCAACTACTACCAGGCAGTGCCCAGCAATGCCCTGGATCTCACGCTCTGGCTTGAGGCGGATCGGATGCGAAGCCCCGCACTGACCGCCGAGAACTTGACCAACCAGATCGCCGTGGTGCAAAACGAGATTCGGGTCAACGTCCTTAACCGGCCCTACGGCGGCTTTCCCTGGATCTGGCTGCCACCGGTGGCATTCGACTCGTTCCCCAACGCGCACAACGGCTACGGCGACTTCACCGAGCTGCAGGCATCCAGTGTGGGCGACACCCGCGATTTCTTTCGCCGTTTCTACGCACCGGGGAACGCGGTACTGGCCATCGCTGGTGACTGCGAACCCGACCAGACGCTCGCCCTTGTACGCCGGCACTTCGCCGACATCCCGGCCCGTCATACCCCCAAACGCCCCAGCTTCACCGAGCCGCCTGTTCGCGCCGAACGCCGCGCCGAGCGCATCGATGCGATGGCGACAACCCCTGCCGTCGCAGTCGGCTGGCGGGTGCCGCACCCCACCAAGGAAACCGAACTGCACGTGGCGAGCGTGGTTCTGGCTGAGGTGCTGGCCGAGGGCGATGCCAGTCGGCTGCAGCAGCGGTTGGTGTTGACAGACCGCGTAGCGATCAGCGTCGAGGCCTACCTCGGCACCTTCGGTGACCCCTTCGAGCAGCGGGATCCGGCGCTGTTCACCGTGACGGCGGTGCATCCACTGGCGGTCCCCGCCGAGGCCGTGATCGACGCGGTGCAGCAGGAGATCGACGCGGTCGCCGAGGTCGGTGTCACCGAATCCGAGCTGGAACGGGTGCACGCGCGGCTTCGGGCCCAGCTGCTTCGCCAGTTGGACCAGGTGCTGCCCAGAACCCTGCAGCTGGCCATGTTTGAGCAGCAACGCGGCCGCGCCGAACTCGTCTGGGAGCTACCCGAGCTTGTCGCCCGGGTTACGGCCGAGCAGGTCCGGGGTGCGGCCGGCCGGCTCACCGCCGACTCCCGCAGCGTGCTGGTGCTCCGAGCCGGGGCAGCGGCATGAGCGGAGCTGCGAAGTCAATGGCCCTCTCGCCGCGACCCGAGCTGGGGCCGCCGGCCCGCATCAAGGTGCCGACTGTGCGGGAAGCGACGTTGCCGAACGGGTTGCGGCTGGCCGCAGTGCGCCGCCCGGGCGTCCCGCTTGTCGAAGTTCGGTTGCGGGTGCCGTTCGCCGGCACGGCGCCCAGTCACCTGGCCAGAACGAGCCTGCTCACCGAGACGCTGTTCGCCGGAACCGAGCGGTATGACGCGCGCAGCCTCGCCGAGACCATTCAGGCGCTGGGGGGGGCCCTGTCGGCCGGCGCCGACGCCGACCGCCTCGCGGTCACCGGATCGGCGCTCGCGAGCAACCTGCGGCCGCTTCTCGACGTGCTGGCGCATGTCCTGACCTGCGCCAGCTACCCGGCGCAGGAGGTGGCAGGCGAGCGGGACCGGATCGCCGAGGAAATCGCCATTGCCCGCACCACCCCCAGCACCCTCGCCGGGGAGGCAGTGAGCCGCAGGATGTTTGGCGCCCACGCCTACGGACGTGACCTGCCCACCGTTGAGGAGGTCAAGGCCGTCACCGCGGGCACCCTGCGCTCGCTGCACGCGGGGAGGGTCTCCCCGGCCGGCGCACTGCTGGTGCTGGTCGGCGACGTCCCGCCCGGACGAGCCCTCGACATGGCCGAAGCCGCCCTCGGCGGTTGGTCTTCGCGGGGCCGCAAACCCGTGGAGCTCCCCGCGGTGCCGGCGTTTACTCCCGGCGGTATCGCTCTGGTCGACCGCCCCGGGTCGGTGCAGACTTCGATCCGGCTCTGCGCGCCCGGGCCGCGCCGCACCGATGCGGACTACGCGGCGCTGATGCTGGCCAGCACCGTGTTCGCCGGCTATTTCTCCTCCCGGCTGGTCGCCAACATCCGCGAGGACAAGGGCTACACCTACTCACCGCATGCCGGGGTGTCGCACGCTCGGCTGGCTAGCATGCTGACGGTGGACGCGGACGTCGCTACCGACGTCACTGCGCCGTCCCTGGTGGAGATCGCCTATGAGATGTCGAGGGTGGCTGCGCTTCCTGTCACCCAGCAAGAGTTGGACGCCGCCCGGCGTTACCTGATCGGCACCCTGGCCCTGTCAACATCGAGCCAGGCCGGCGTGGCCAGCACGTTGACCATCCTGCTGGACAGCGGCGTGGACGGCGGCTGGCTCAAGACCTACCCGGCCCTGCTCGCCGAGGTGGACCTGGAAACTGCTTACCTCGCCGCCCGGCGCTGGCTTGCCCCGGCCCGGGCCGCCACCGTGCTGGTCGGCGACGCCAGCGTCATCGGGGAGTCGGTGGCGGCCTTGGACACCGTCACCCCGTTGGTGTTGTGAGCCGTCCGGCCCTGTCCCGTTCGGGGATCGATCGCCGAACGGTGGCCCGCGCCGACCCGGCCGTTCTGGACGCGGCGTGGTCGTCCGACCGAGCCCGGGTGATCCCGATCACCGCCGAGGGGCTGGTGCCCCTCCGGTTCGGGGCGCTGGCCCACCACCCACCGGCGCAGGTGATCCGGCCCGCGGAAGCCCTCTACCTCGGGGCGGACGCCGACGCCGAGTGGTTCGCGTGCGTGACCGGCACGCCGATGCACGGCCGGATGGCCGGGCTGCGGGACATCGGCGCCGAACTCGATGATCGCGATGCCGGGCTGCTGGTGCATGCGGTGGCCCTGGTCAACTGGCACGCCGCGCATACGCATTGTCCCCGCTGCGGAACCCCCACACAGGTCGGCGACGGCGGGCACGTTCGCCGCTGCCCGGTCGACGCGAGCACGCACTTTCCGCGGACCGACCCCACCGTCATCATGCTCGTCACCGATGCCCGGTCCGGCCTGGTTCTGCTCGGCCGGCAGCCGTCCTGGCCAGCGGGGCGCTACTCCTGCCTGGCGGGTTTCGCCGAGGCGGGGGAATCGGCGGAACAGGCCGTGGCCCGTGAAGTCGCCGAGGAAACCGGCGCCGTCGTGCGCGACATCCGGTATGTGGCCAGCCAACCATGGCCCTTCCCGTCGTCGCTGATGCTCGGATACCGCGCGGTGGCCGACCCCGACGTGCCGCTCGTGATCGGGGCCGATGAGTTGCAGGACGCACGCTGGTTTACCCGCGAGCAGGTGCTGGACGCCGCCGGCCAGGGTTTGCTGCTGCCCCCGAAGGTGTCGATAGCGCGACTGCTAGTGGACGACTGGCTGGAGAACCAGTGAGCGAAGCTGCGAAGTGGCGAAGGGAATGCAGATTGGACGCCGGCATGAGCGAAGCTGCGAAGTGGCGAAGCGAATGCAGATTGGACGCCGGCATGGGCGATGCTGCGAAGTGGCGAAGCGAATGCAGATTGGACATCGGATGAGCGAGCTGCACTGGGGGCATGAACGGCGCACCTGGTTTGAGGTACATGGTGCCGGCCTGGCCGGCATCCCGCTGGTGGTGTGCCACGGCGGTCCCGGGATGGCGCATGACTACCTGGACGTGCTGGCCGAACTCGCCGACGAACGACCGGTCGTTCTCTATGACCAGTACGGCTGCGGCCGTTCGGGCCACGCCCCTGAAGCGGACCCCGCGAGCTGGACCGTTGACCTGTTCCTGGCGGAGCTCGTCGCGTTGGTGGAGCACCTCGGGTGGTCCGGGCGACATCATCTGCTGGGTCAGTCCTGGGGTGGCATGTTGGGCCTGGAATATGCCCTGACCGGTCCCATCGGGCTGCGCTCGCTGGTGGTGTCCAACTCGCCGGCCTCGATCCCACGATGGCTCGCGGAGGCGGCCCGGCTGCGGGCGGATCTATCCGCTGATGTACAGGCCACGCTGGAGCGACACGAGGCAGCAGGCAGCACCGACAGCCCCGAGTACGCCGCCGCGGTCGACGTGTATACCCGCCGGCACGTGTGCCGGATGCAGCCCTACCCGGACGGCTATGAGCGTTCGAGGGCGCAGTTCGTAAAGGACCCGACGGTCTACCTGACCATGAACGGGCCCAGCGAGTTCCACATCATCGGCACCATCAAGAACTGGGATGTGACCGACCGACTGGGTGAGATCGCGCTCCCCACGCTGCTGATCTCCGGGGAGTTCGACGAGGCAACCGCTGCGGTCGTTCAGCCGGTTCACGATGGGATCCTCGGCAGCGAATGGAGCGTAATCCCGCGGGCCAGCCACCTTCCGTTCCACGAGAACCCGGTCCCGTACTTTGAGGTGGTGCGCTCGTTCCTTGCCCGGCACGACCTCGAAGCCCAGCCATAGGAGGCCTGCGTCGTGCCCCAGTCAGCGCGTGAGTTCTACCCGCGTTGTCTCGCCGCCGCCTACGGCGAGGGTCGCCTGCCCCTTCTGGCCCAGTCGAGGTGGGATCTCTTTTCGTTTGGAGCTGGCCGGTTTCGAGCAGGCCGCCAGCGCCTCGGGCAGCGCCTGCCCGGGTGTATACGTCAACAAGGGGGCGACGGCGGTGCGAACCTGCACCCTCATCCTGCTGGGTCGACCCGAGGGGCGGGGTCGACCCGAGGGGCGGGGGCAGCTACGCGGTTCTCATCTGGCCCTGTGGGAGATGCTGCCGCGCGTGCCGGCCGCCGCGTTGGCCGCGGAACTGCGCATGGTGGCGCTCGGGCCGGCGGAGCACACGCATGGGTGCACGGCTGAGGGCTCACGTGATTGTTGAACCCGCTATGCCTATGGACTGTTGACGCAAGGATATGCGAGTCACTACGGTGGAGGTAAGACCTCTGGACTGCTGGGAGCAGAATATGTCCGCTGCGAATGCAACAGGTTTCCTGGCGCATCATCATGGTGATGGCGTGGCTGTCGCGACACGGGATCTGTCGCCGGGGAGGGTTGAGGGAGGGTTCCTGGCGGGGCCGGAGTCCGCGACGGTGGAGTTGACGGAGGCGGTGCCTTTGGGTCACAAGTTCGCCCTGCGCGACATTCCGGCGGGTGCCGAGGTCATCGAGTACGGGGTCTGCATCGCAGTGGCGGGTAAGCCGATTGCCGCGGGACAGCATGTGCACGTCCACAATTTGAGGAGTGTCCGGTGGCAGAACAGCGTCCCCAGCTGACCGGATACCGTCGGGCCAATGGCGCCGTCGGTATCCGGAACAAGGTGGTCATTATTCCGGTCGACGACTTGTCCAATGCGGTGTGCGAGGCAGCCGCCAAGACAATTCCAGACGCGCTCGCGTTGCCGCATCCTTACGGGCGGCTGCAGTTCGGTGAAGATCTAGAACTGACGTTTCGCACGTTGATCGGCACTGGGTCGAACCCGAACGTCGCTGCGGTGGTGGTGGTGGGGATCGAGCCGAACTGGACGAATCGGGTGGTCGAGGGGATCGCGCGGACCAGTAAGCCGGTGGAGGGCTTCTCAATCGAGGGCCAGGGAGATCTGCGTACGCACGAAAAGGCCGCGCGCCGGTTGGCGCAGTTCGTGCGGGACGCCGGTGAGTGTGTGCGGGAGCCGGTCGAGGCCAGTGAGATCATGATGAGTATCAAGTGCGGCGAGTCGGATACCACCAGCGGGCTCGCCTCGTGTCCGACAACGGCAGAGGTGGTCGACCGGTGGATCGATGCCGGGGGCACGGTGCTGTTCGGTGAAACCAGCGAGTTGACCGGCGGGGAGCGGTTCATCGCGCAGAGGTGTGTCGATGATGTGGTGCGCAAGAAGTTCCAGTCCTTGTTTGATCACTACCTGGAGCGCATCGAGCGGGAGGGAGCGAACCTGCTTGGTTCCCAGCCGACACAAGGCAACATCGCCGGTGGATTGTCCACGATCGAGGAGAAGGCGATGGGGAATATCGCCAAGACCGGGACCCATCCGGTGGTCGACGCGCTCGGACCGGCGGAGCCGCCGACCAAGCAGGGTCTGAACTTCATGGACACGTCGTCGGCCGCTGCTGAATGTGTGACGTTGATGGCGGCGGCGGGCGCGGTGATCCACTTGTTTCCGACCGGGCAGGGCAACATCATCGGGCACCCGATCGAGCCGGTCGTCAAACTGACTGCGAACCCGCGCACCGCAAAGACGATGACCGAGCACATGGACGTCGACTGCTCGGGGTTGTTGCAGCGGGAGTACTCGCTGACCAGGTCTGGTGACCTGCTTATGGCCGCTGTCCAGCGCACGATCAACGGCCGGCTGACCTGCGCTGAGGCGCTCGGACACCGTGAGTTCGTCATCACCAAGCTCTACCCCAGCGCATGATGAGAACCAGATGACCGGCCTTGTCACTACCTATGTCAAGGGCGGGTGGAGTGACCCGGCCGACCAACGGGAGGTGAGCAATCCCGCAGACGGCTCGCTGGTGGGGCTCATCGGCTACGGCGGTCAGGCGGAGGCGCACGCCGCGGCGGACGCCGCCGCCGCGGCCTTCCCGGCGTGGTCCACGACGACAGCCAGGGTCCGCGCCGACCTGCTGCGCGCGCTCGCCGACGACCTCGGCGCGAACGCAGAAGAGATCGGGGCGCTCTTGGCGAGGGAATCTGGCAAGCGTCTGCCGGAAGGCGTCGCCGAAGTCCGTTTCGCGGCCGAGTACTTCCGCTGGTTCGGCGAGCAGGCCAGGCGGACGGTCGGCGAAGTGATCCCCAACGAGGTTCCAGGTCGCCGGCATGTGGCCGTCCGTCGCGCCACCGGGGTGGCGTTGTGTCTGACACCGTGGAATTTTCCCGTCTCGATCCAGGCGCGCAAGCTGGCCGCCGCTCTGGCAGCGGGGTGCACCACGGTGTCGCGGGCGTCGGAGAAGGCACCTCTCGCCGTCGTCGAGATGTTCCGCTGCCTTGACCGCGTCGGATTTCCGGCAGGTGTTGCGAACCTCGTGCACGGACCTGCTGGTGCGGTCACTAAGGCGTTGCTCGCCCACCCGGCTGTTCGGGTGGTCAGTTTCACCGGCTCGACCGAGGTCGGCCGGCGGATCATGACGCTCGCTGCGCACCGGATCGTCCGGCCGGCGCTCGAGCTAGGCGGCAACGCACCGTTCCTGGTTTTCGACGACGCCGACGTCGATGCCGCCGTCGATGGCGCGATGCTCGGGAAATTCCGTAACAACGGGCAGTCCTGCATCGCGGCCAACCGTTTTCTGGTGCAGGACGGCGTGTACGACGCCTTCGTCGAGAGGTTCGTGTCCGCGGTGGATTCCATGTCGGTCGGGAATCCGCTCGCCGACCCGGTACCGGACCTCGGGCCGCTCATTGACGACGCCCGCGTCAAGGCGGTAACCGAGTTGGTCGAAGGTGCCGTGCGCAACGGCGCCCGCCGCCTAACCCGCGATTTCTCCCTCCCCGCTGAGGGTTGCTATGCGGCACCCGCGCTGCTCGCCGATGTCCCCGACGGCACGGACCTGTGCTGCACCGAGGTATTTGGCCCGGTGGCCGCCGTTTCGCGCTTCTCTGGCGAGGACGAGGCGCTCGCGCGAGCGAACCGTACCGAGATGGGTCTTGCTGCCTACTTCTACACGAGGGACGTGGGCCGCGCCGAGCGGGTCGCCGAGCGGTTGGAGGCTGGCATCGTCGGGGTGAACACGTCGCTGCCGTCCGCGGTGTATGCCCCAATGGGTGGGATCAAGCAGAGCGGGCTCGGCCGCGAAGGCAGCAGGGAGGGGCTGGAGGAGTTCCAGGATGTCCGATACGTAGCCACCACGTTTTGAGCGGCGCACGAAGCGACGTCGTTGTCGTCGAAGGGGTATGGGGGGAGCCGTTCGAGGCGCTCGCCCTTAACCACAGCCTGCTGCGCCGGCCGGACGCCTTGGTCGAATCGGACGACCTTGGTGAGGTGCTGGCGCATGCCCGTGCGCTCGTCGTCCGTAACCGAACGTGCGTCGGACCCGAATTGCTCGCCGCCGCGCCGCGGCTCGAGGTCGTGGGCCGTGCCGGTGTCGGTCTGGACAACGTCGACGTCGCCGCAGCCGACGCACATGGGGTGGTCGTCGTCGTGCCGTTGGGCGTCAACGCGTCGAGTGTCGCCGAGCACACCCTGGCGCTCGCGCTGGCCCTGCTCCGCGATGTGCCGGGACACGATCGGGCGGTGCGTGCAGCCAGCTGGGTGCGGACACCGGGCCGCGAGCTCGGCGGCCGCAGCTGGGGGCTTTTGGGTGCGGGGGCGACCGGGCTCGCGGTAGCGCGGCTCGCGGTCGCCGTCGGGATGCGCGTGCTCGCCTACGACCCGTACGTCGATGCCGCCGCAGCGGGTCGGGCGGGTGTAGAGGTCAGCGACCTGGACACGCTCCTGGGCTCTGTCGACGTGCTCAGCGTGCATCTGCCCGCGACCCCGGAGACCCATCAGCTGCTCGGCTCTCGTGCGTTTGCGCTGATGCGTCCCGGCTGCCTGGTGATCAACGTCGGCCGGGGGGAGGTCGTCGATGAGATCGCGCTCGCCGACGCGCTGGCAAGCGGTCAGGTCGGGGGTGCGGGACTCGACGTACGGGCGCAGGAGCCTCCGGAGCCTGGCCCGCTCGACGCCGCGCCGAACGTGTTGTTTACCCCACACGTCGCCGGTATCACGGTCGAGAGCCAACAGCGGATCGCGGCGATCCTCGCCGGCGACATCGCCGCGGTGCTCGGGGGGGGCGAGGCGGCGCATGCCGTTGGCGCGCACCGCCGAGCAACTCGGGTTGCTCGTGTGGAACACCAGGCTGACGGCGGCCCCGGCATGAGAGCTGAGCGGGAGCCGGACGATGAGTGACGGGGTGACGGTGGCCGAGGGTCGCGAACAGACCCGCCGACTGCTTGTCGCCTCCGGCGTCGAGGACTCGGAGGCGTCGCAGACGGCCCAAGCACTGGTAATTGCCGACGTGTGGGGCGAACATTCGCACGGCCTCATGCGCCTCCCTTTCTACCTGCAGCGACTCGCGGAAGGCGGCTGCAACCCTTCGGCGCAGTTGCGCACAGTGTCCGACAGCGGCCCGCTCGTCGCCTATGACGGGGAAGACGGGCTAGGGCACTGGCAGGTCTGGCGAGCGGCGGAGACGGCGCGTGACCGCTGCGTGGACAGTGGCGTCGGCGTGGTCGCTGTGGGCCGGTCGTCGCACTGCGGGGCGCTCGGGGTCTACACCTTGCCGTTGATCGAGGCGGGTCTGTTGGGCCTTGTCTTCTCCAATGGCCCCGCGGTGATGCCGCCGTGGGGGGGATCCGCGCCGGTCGTCTCGACGAGCCCGATCGCGGCGGGGGTTCCATGCCGGCCCCGGCCGGCGATCGTCGACCTTGCTACCAGCGCGGTTGCGCGCGGGAAGATCAAGTCTTACGCCCAGCGGGGTGAGCCGTTGCCGCAGGGGTGGGCGTTCACGGCATCCGGGGCACCCACCACGGATGCGAGTGCCGCGCTTGCTGGCATGCTTGCTCCGTTGGGTGGGTCCAAAGGGTTCGCGCTTGCCTTCCTCGTGGAGGCCTTGACCGGCGGGCTGGTCGGCCCCGCACTGAGTCGGGACGTCATCGACATGTTCGCGACATCGGACGCCGCCCGGCCGCAACGCATCGCGCACCTGGTCATCGCCCTGGATGCGGCGCGCCTGGATGTAAACGGCGGCACCAGTCAGCGGCTGGAACAGCTCGCCGCGCAGGTGACGGCGGCCGGCGGCCGCCTGCCCGGCGCTGGTCGGCTCCTGCCCGACGAGATCGACGAGCAGAGCCCGCTCGGGGTCTTCGAGGAGACCTGGCAGGAGATCGGCGAATGGGCGAGCCGGCTGTCGGTCCCGATTCGGTCCCGAGGCTTCTGACCCGATTCCACGAGTAGTGCGTGAGTTGCTCTCCAGTTGGGACTGTTGATGTTCGGATGGCTGCTGGGGTGTGCCGGGTATGGGTGTGGCCCGA
>JAABUX010002490.1_pt1 | contig 25969 bp, 19 predicted proteins | sample 5561851 | NCBI WGS metagenome assembly JAABUX01 (sample SAMN10711883, study PRJNA513361) | rock metagenome | isolation source: Antarctica rocks | place: Antarctica: Victoria Land, Richard Nunatak red sandstone | collected 2016-01-03 | reverse complement strand
CCGCAAACGACGGTCCTATACTGGACCTGAGCTCGTGCCGGCTTGTTCGCGGTCGAGCAGGGCGCGCTTGCGGTCGACGCCCCAGCGATAGCCGGTGAGCGCGCCGTCCGCGCCTACCACGCGGTGGCATGGCACGGCGACGGCGATCTTGTTAGCGCCGCACGCGCTGGCGACGGCGCGGACGGCGCGGGGCTGGCCGAGCCGCTCGGCGAGCTCGCCATAGCTGATCGTCTCGCCCGCCGGGGTCGCCCGCAGCGCCTCCCAAACACGGCGCTGGAACGCGGTACCCTGGATGTCGAGCGGCAGCGATAGGCCGTCGCGCGGCGCTTCGACCAGGTGGATCACGCGCTTGACCCAGTCGTCGAAGCCCGGATCGGCCGGGATAACGGTGGCGCGCGGGAAGCGGGCGCGGAGATCGGCCTCGAGCGCGGCCGGGTCGTCGCCGATGAGGATCGCGCAGACGCCCCGCTTGGTCGCCGCGACGAGGACCTGACCGAGCGACGAGAGGCCGTTCGCGTGGCGGATCGTCTCGCCCGCGCCGCCCGATCGATAGGCGGTCGGGCGCATGCCGAGCATGGCGTCGGCGTCGGCGTAGAAGCGCCCGGAGGAGTTGTAGCCGGCATCGTAGTAGGCGTGGGTGACGGGTTCGCCGGCGTGCAGTCCCGATTGCACCCGCCGGGTTCGCTGGGCGGCGGCGTAGGACTTGGGGGTCACGCCGGCGATGCGTCGGAACAGCCGATGGAAGTGGTAGGGCGACAGCCCGGCCGACGCGGCCAAACTCTCCAGCGAGGGCGCGGTCTCGGCCGCTTCGATCAAGCGGCAGGCCTGGGCGACGAGCGCCGCCTCGCGCTGTTCGCGCGGCGGCTCGGTCGGGCGGCAGCGCTTGCAGGGGCGGTAGCAGTCGCGCTCGGCGGTTTCGGTTGTGGCGTAGAAACGCAAGTTTTCCCGCCGTGCGGGCCGGGCCGCGCAGGACGGGCGGCAGAACACGCCGGTGGTGACGACGGCGTAGACGAAATGGCCGTCCGCTTGGGTGTCGCGGGCCCGAACGGCGGCGAGGCGAGCGTCTTCAGCGTCGAAGCGCTGCGGCAGGATGGCGTTCATGGCGGCCTCGGCATTGCTGATGCTGCCAATCTGGCTCGCTGGAGCCGCCGCCTCACTCCGCCGCTTGCTGCGCAATCAAACCGTCGCCGGCACACCCGCCTCGGTCAGCGCCGCTCGCTGCCGGGCTGCGACGGCGGCTACGTTGAAGCCCTCGATCAGCTCGTGGAACAGGCGGCTCCAGTTCAGCTCCGCCTTCAACCGCAGGAACACGCTGCCAAGGCCGAGGGCGGCGCGGTCCATCAGGACGAACTCGCGCGGCGGGCGGACGGTGCCGGTCTCGCGCAATCCGGCGTGCACCTTCTCGGCGACGCTGCGGCCGTAGCTCGAGTCGCCATGCTCCTGGATCCGGCGGACCCGGTCCTGCAACAGCGGCTCGTAGACGAACTCGGCCCACTTGTTGAGGACTTCGAGCTGGTCCCTGCTGAGGTTGAGGAAGCCCCAGCTTTCATAGGCATGCCGCGCCTTTTCGAGGTCGCCGTCGCGGATGGCTTCGTAGAGGTCGATCACGCCCTGGACGAAGCGCGGCGGGAACACGCGAATTGCGCCAAGGTCGAGCAAATTCAGGCCGTTGTCGCCGCGGACCTGGTAGTTGCCGAGGTGCGGATCACCGTGGATGACGCCGTATTGGTAGAACGGCACGTACCAACCATGGAACAGCGCGCGGGCGAGATCGTTGCGGACCTCGAGCGGCTCGTCCTGGTCGATCCAGCGTTGGATCGGGGTACCCTCTAGCCAGCTCATCGTCAGCAGGCGCTTAGTTGTCAGTTCGGGCACCGGCTCGGGCACGCTCACGTCGGCCCGGTCCCGCAGCATGAGACGGTAGAGCCGCAGCTGCGACGCTTCGCGCAGGTAGTCGAGTTCCTCGCGCAGCCGGTCGGCGATCTCGGCGTAGATCTCCTGGCCGTCGATGACGCGGTCGATCCGCTTGTAGACGCTCATGGCCAGCTTGAGCTGCTTGAGGTCGGCGTCAACCGTGCTTGGCATATCCGGGTACTGCAGCTTGCAGGCGACCTCGCGGCCGTCGTGTAGGGTCGCGCGGTGGACCTGGCCGAGGCTCGCGGCGGCGGCGGCTTCCTGGCCGAAGACCTTGAACTTGCTCTGCCAATCCGGGCCCAACTCGCCCGCCATGCGCCGGCGCACGAAGCTCCAGCCCATCGCGGGGGCATTGGCCTGAAGCTGCGCCAACTCCTGCGCGTACTCCTCCGGCAATACGTCGGGGATGGTGGACAGGATCTGCGCGACCTTCATCAGCGGCCCTTTCAGGCCGCCGAGGATGCTCTTGAGGTCCTCGGCATGGGACGCCCTGTCGGTCTTGATGCCGAACACCTTGGCGCCCGCGACCCGGGCCGCGATGCCGCCCACGGCACCCGAGGTGCGGGCGTAGCGCTTGATCTCTCCGAACAGCGTGCCGCCGTCGCGCTCGGCCATTATGCGGCCTCCAGCTCGTCGATGAAGCCGGAAATCACGTCGAGCCCGCGGCGCCAGAACTGCGGGTCGCTCGCGTCGAGGCCGAAGGGGGCCAGCAACTCGCGGTGCCGCTTGGTGCCGCCGGCGCGGAGCATGTCGAGATATTTGCGCTCGAAACCGGGATGGCCGTCATGGAACACGTTGTAAAGCGCGTTCACGAGGCAGTCCCCGAAAGCATAAGCATAGACGTAGAACGGCGAATGAATGAAGTGCGGGATGTAGGACCAGTAGATTTTATAGTCGGGCGTGAAGTTGAAGACCGGGCCGAGGCTTGCGGTCTGCACATCCATCCAGATCTCGCCGATCCGCTCCGGCAGCAACTCGCCGCCGCGGCGCTCGGCGTGCAGTTTCTCTTCGAACTGGTAGAATGCGACTTGGCGGACGACGGTGTTGAGCATGTCCTCCACCTTGTTGGCGAGCATGATGCGGCGCTTGGCTTTGTTCTGCTCGGCATCCAGCAGGGCGCGGAACGTCATCATCTCGCCGAACACGCTGGCGGTCTCGGCGAGCGTGAGCGGCGTGCCCGACATCAAGTAGCCCTGCTCGCTCGCCAGCACCTGGTGCACGCCGTGGCCGAGCTCGTGCGCGAGGGTCATGACGTCGCGGGTCTTGCCGTGGAAATTGACCAGCAGATAGGGATGCGCGGAGGGCACGGTGGGGTGCGCGAAGGCGCCGCCGGATTTGCCCGGGCGGAGCTTGGCGTCGATCCAGGGCTGGTCGAAGAATTTGCGGCCGATCGTCGCCAGCTCCGGCGAGAAGCTGCCATAGGCGGCCAGCACCCGATCCTTGGCCTCGGGCCATGACACCGCGCTGTCCTCGTCCTCCGGCAACGGCGCGTTGCGGTCCCAGTGCTCGAGCTTCTCGAGGCCGAGCCACTTGGCCTTCAGTTGGTAGTAGCGATGCGACAGGCGGGCGTAATCGCCGGTCACGGCGGTGACCAGGGCGTCGACCACCTCGTCCTCGACCATGTTCGAGCGGTTGCGATAGCTCGGCGCGCGCGGGTATTGGCGCCAGCCGTCGACGATCTCCTTGTCCTTGGCCAGCGTGTTCGTCACCAGCGAGAACAGCTTCACGTTGCGGCCGAAAGCCGCCCCGATCGCGGCCGCGGCTTCGGCCCGGAGCGACCGGTCGTGGTCGGACAGCTTATTGAGCGCCGCCGACACCGTCAGCTCCTCACCACGGACCGGGACGCGCATGCCGGCGACCGTCTCGTCGAACAGGCGGCTCCATGCGCTCCGGCCGGTGACCTCCTTCTCGTGCAGCAGCTTCTCGGCTTCGTCGGAAAGCTGGTGGTCGCGGAAGACGCGCAGGTCGCGCAGCCAAGGCTGCCAGCGGGCCAGCGCCGGGTCGGCGAGCTTGGCGTCGAGCGTGGCCTCGTCGAGCCGGTTCAGCTCGAGCGTGAAGAAGATGAGATGCGACGAGATCGACGTCACCCGCTCGCTCACGGATTGGTAGAATTGGCCGAGTTGGGGGTCGGTGCTGTCGCCGCTGAACAGGAGCTGGGCGTAGGACATCAGCCGGCCCTGGATCTCCTCGATGCGCTGGAATTCCACCAGTGCGCCCGCCAGATCCGCACCCGTCAGCTCGGTAAGCTTGCCGGCATAGCGCTCCTTGAACGCCACCGACGCACGGTCCACCTCGGCGAAGTCACGCTCTAGCTCCGGGCTGCGCATCCCGGGATAGAGGTCAGTAAGGTCCCATTCGGGCAGGGTCTGGTCGGCGGAAGTCGGGCTGAGCGCCTGGCCGAGGGCCGAGCCTTCTGGGGAGCGAAGCATCTGGTGCCGATCCTGTGGTGCTGGTAGGTCCGTGGTCATTAAGGTGGGGCGCAAGACCCGCAGGGCAAGAATGGTGAACGTCGACACTTACCCGCGGTGGCCGAACCTGCCCACCCTCATGTTTTCCCGCGCGCGGGAGTGGCCGGAGCGGCCAATGCTGCGGCATTTCCGCGAGGGGGCGTGGCACCGGGTGACGTGGGGCGAGTTCGCGTGCCGGGCCGCCTCGGTGGCGCGCGGGCTGCGGGCGGCCGGGATCATGCCGGGGGACCGCGTGCTGCTGGTCAGCGAAAGCCGGCCGGAGGTGCCGATCAGCGAGACCGCGCTGATGGCGATCCGCGCGGTGCCGGTGCCGGCCTACACGGTCAATACGCCGCAGGACCATGCCTTCCTGCTCCGGGACAGCGGCGCGCGGGTCGCGATCGTGTCGAGCAACGCGCTCGGCGCCCGGGTCGAGGCAGGTGCTGCGGCGGTCGGCGGGCTCGACCTGATCGTCAGCATGGAGCCGGGCCCGTATCGCCACTTCGCCGAGTTCGAGGCCGATCCGGCTTGCGCCGACGACGTCGCGGCCGAGGCGGAGACGATCGCGAGCGGCACGTTGGCGAGCCTGATCTACACCAGCGGCACGTCCGGGCATCCGCGCGGCGTGATGCTGCCGCACCGGGCCGTGCTGACCAATTGCGAGGGCGCGTTCGAGCTGATGCGGCCGCTGAAGCTGCGCGACGAGGTGTATCTCTCGTTCCTGCCGCTGTCGCACAGCTACGAGCACACGGTCGGCCAGTTCTTCCTGCCCAGCCTCGGCTCCGAAGTGGTGTATTCGCGCGGGCTGGAGCACCTGGCCAGCGACATGGCGGCGATCCGGCCGACGATCCTGACCTTGGTGCCGCGGATCCTCGAGGTGATCCGCGGCCGGGTCATGACGGGGGTGAAGCGGGAGCCGGCGTGGAAGCAGCGCTTGTTCCAGCGCGCGCTCGATGCCGGCTTGCGCAAGCTGGATGGCACGGCCGGGCTGCTCGACCGTCTCGCCGACCCGGTGCTCGACCGGCTGGTGCGGCAAAAGGTCCGCGATCGCTTCGGCGGCCGGTTCCGGGCCGCGATGTCGGGCGGCGCGCGGCTCGATCCGGAGGTCGGGCGCTTCTTCGTGGCGATGGGGATCACGCTGATGCAGGGTTACGGCCAGTCCGAGGCCGGGCCGGTGATCTCCGCCAATCCGCCCGACCGGCTGCGCATCACCACCGTCGGCGTGCCGCTGCGGGGCGTGAACCTGCGCATCGCGGACGACGGCGAGATTCTCGTCAACGGCGAACTGGTGATGGACGGCTATTGGGGCCAACCGGAGCTGACCGCCGAGACCATCGTCGATGGCTGGCTGCATACCGGCGACGTCGGTCATCTCGATCCGGAAGGCTATCTAACCATCACCGATCGCAAGAAGGACATCATCGTCCTGTCCGGCGGCGAGAACGTCTCGCCGGCGCGGATCGAGGGCGCGCTGATGAGCGAGGCGGAAATCGCACAGGCCGTGGTCTACGGCGATGGTCAGGCGGGGCTGTCGGCGCTGATCGTGGCGAGCGAGGGAGAGGATGCGCGCGCGATCGGGCGAGCGGTCGGACGGGTCAACAAGCTGCTGTCGATCACTGAACGGATCCGCAGCCATCGGCTGGTGGCGCCGTTCACGGTGGAGAACGGGCTGCTGACGCCTAGTCAGAAAATCCGGCGGCCGGTGGTGCTGCGGCACCATCTGGACGCTGCGGGCTGAGCGGCTGCTGCTCGACGGCCGCGGGTGCGGGGGCGGCGCCGGCCTCCTGCAGCCACTCTCGCAGCGAGCGGCGGACCTGGAATTCGAACTCGACGTTCATGTCCTGCATCATGGCCTGGGTGATGTCGTAAAGGTCGCCGCGCAAATCCTCGCCGCCGGTCGACTGCCGGGCGACGCGGGCCTCGGCGAAACCGGCGCGGGCGCCCTCGGGTGTGACGATGTCCAGACGGACCGCGAACGCGCCCTGTAGGCCGGGGCCGTCACGGGCGAGATCGGCCTGGACGATCGTGAAAACCGCTTTGCCCCGCGCGCCGCCGGCGACGAGGCGGTCGCGCGCCATCTGGAACAGCGCCTCGATCGGCGGGGCGGGATCCAGCGCGTCGAGCGGGCCCGGCGGGGGCGGTGCGGCTTCCTCGATCGCGGCGACGTTGAGCTGCACCTTCAGCAAGTAATCGAAGCGCAGCGGCGCAAAGCTGGTCCGCGTCTGCCGCTCCTCGGCGCATGCGGCGGCCAGGAGCGGCAGCAGCAGTGCCGCCCGGCGCGGCAGCATCACGTCGACGCCCCACGGACCTCTGCGCGATCGAAGCGGAAATCGAGATTGCAGAACTCGCAGGTCATGATGATGTCGCCCTCGACCGCCATGTGGTCCAAATCGTCGGCCGAGAAGCCTTGCAGGATTGTCGACAGGCGCTGGCGCGAGCAGCGGCAGCCATAGGCCAGCGCCCGGTGGCGGTGCGCCGCGACGCCTTCGAGCCCGAACAAACGGTAGAGCAGCGTCTCGGCCGCCAACGCGTCGTCGAGCAACTCGGCATCGGTCACGGTCGCGGCCAGCGCGAGGGCGTTGCGCCACGCCTCGTCCTGCGCCTCGGCGTCGAGCTCCGGGTCGACCCCGCCGTCGCCGGCGATGCGCTCGAGGATCAGCGCGCCGGCGCGCCATCCCGCGTCGGACCGGGCGCAGGCGAGGCGGACGCTGCATTGGAGCTGTTCGGACGTCTCAAAATAGTGATGCGCCATGTCGGCCAGCGTCTCGCCTTCGATCGCGACGAGGCCTTGGTGGCGATCCTTGTCGTCGCCCTGGTCGACCGTAAAGGCGAAGTAGCCGCTGCCGAGGAGTGCGGCGGCCTGCGGCTCGGGATCGGCGGCGAGGAGTGTCGCGAGGCGGTCGGGGTTGGCCCGCGCGTAGCCGCGCAGGGCTCCGGCCTCGGTACAGTCGGCCAGCAGCATCGGCACCGGGCCGTCGCCCTTGGCCTGCAGGCTGAAGGAGCCGCGGAACTTGAGCGCCGACGCGAGGGCGGCCGAGAGTGCGAGCGCCTGGCCGGTCAGCGCCGTGACGGCGGGGTGGTTCTCGTGGCGGGTCAGCAGCGCATCGGCGAGCAAGCCGAGACGGACGAGGCGGCCGCGGACGGGCCGGCCCGGCATGTGGAACGGGACCACGCCGTGCGGCACGACGATGTCGGGCACGTCCGGCCGGGCACTGTCGAGGAAATCGGGAAGGGCTGTCATGGCCCCAACATAGGGTCCGGTCCGGCCGAGGTGAACCTTTGCCCTGTCGCGCGGCGGCCGTAACGTGCGGGAATGATCCGCCTGCTATGCCCGTCGGACGCCGAGCACGCTGCTTGGGTCATCCGTCACGCGTTCGCCACGCTGACGCCCGCCCTCGATCCGCCACCCAGCGCGCTCGGCATCGGCGGCCATACGGTGGCGGTGCATATCGCCTCGGGCGGCGGTGGCGCGCTCGCCGACCAGGTTGGCTGCCTCCTGTGGCTACAACGCGATGACAGCTTCCACCTGAGCAGGCTCGCCGTCTTGCCGCGGGCCAGGAGACACGGTCTGGCAAGCGCGCTGCTGGCCTATGCCGAGGCGGTGGCGCGGGCGGCCGGGGCGGCGCAACTGCGGCTCGAGGTCCGGCTGGCGCTGGCGGACAACCGGCGCCTGTTCCGACGCGCCGGCTTCGTCGAGGGCGAGCGGCGCAGCCATCCCGGCTGTCAGCAGCCGACGTATGTCCTGGCCAAGAAACGGCTGTAGCCGATTGACCGGCCATGCGATTGTAGCGGCGGGTTTGTGGGGGCGCGGCACGCGTGGGACCGCCGGACGGGCCTCGTAAGATCGATACTCCCCGCCTATGTGAGCAGCGATGTTGATCGACGAGACCGACGAAGAGTTGATGGCCCGCAGCGCCGCCGGTGAGCGCGAGGCGTTCGACGCGCTGGCCGGGCGGTTCATGCTGCGGCTGCGCCGGGCCGCGCTGCGCGTCCTGTCCGACCCGGCCGCTGCCGAGGACGCGGCGCAGGACGCGTTGCTGCGGGGTTGGATGCGGGCTGCCACCTATGATGCCAAGCAGGCCAGCGTCTCGACCTGGCTGCACCGGATCACCGTCAACGCCGCGATCGACCGCGTCCGCGCGACGCGGCCCACGACCGACGTGCCGGAGACCTTGCTCGACCCGGCCGAGGCCGCCGACACCATGCTCGCCGGGCGCGAACGCCATGCGCTGCTCGCCGAGGCGATCGCGAGCCTGCCCGCTCGCCAGCGTACCGCGATCACGTTGACGTATAGCGAGGGCTGGTCGGGGCAGGACGCGGCCCAGGCGCTCAGCATCTCGACCCGCGCGCTCGAAGGCTTGCTGCATCGCGGCCGCAAGCTGCTGCGGGCCTACATGGTGGCGCGCGAGGCGTGACCCAGTTGAGCCGACGCCGCCTCGAATGGCTGATCCGCGCGCGCGGCACCGACCTGAGCCTGTGGCCGCAGGGGGAGCGGCACTCGGCGCTGGACCTGTTGCGTCGCTCGCCGGAGGCCAAGCAGGCCTTTATCGATGCGCTCGTGACCGAGGATGCGCCCGAGAGCGATGGCGCGCTGCAGGATCGGATGCAGGCGGCATTCCGGCGCCGGGTCGCGCCGTTATCGGCGATGTTGCGCGGGCTGGCGGCGGGCGCGCTGCTGGCGTGCGTGGGGGCCGGGCTGTATCTCGGGGCCGCGATCGTCGAGCAAGAAGCGACGACGGACGTCTTCGGGTCAGCCCAGGTCTTCGGGTCAGCCCAGACGGTGAGCTTCGCTGCCCTGGACCAGTGATCGGCTCGTCATGATGCTTCGGGAACCATGGCGCACGCGCCTGCTGTTCCTCTCCTTCGCGATCAATCTCGTGGCGATCCCGATTTTGGTGGTGCCGTTCGTGACGGCGAGATACGCCGTGCATCGCCCGCTGCTGCCGCTCGGTCCGCCACCGCCGGGAGTGATGATCGAGCGGATGGCGGCCGAGTTGCCGAAGGTGGACGGGCGGCGCTTGCAGGACGCGATGGAGCCGCACACGGAAACGATCGAGGTCGCGCGGGTGCACATGGAGGCGTCGCGGCGCGAGATGGCGCGGCAGTTGGCGAGCACCCCATTCGATCGCGATGCGACCAAGGTGGCGATGCAGAAGTGGCAGGCCAACTGGGCCGCCTGGTCGCGCGCCCTGGGCGATGCGATGCTGGACGGGGCGGAGCAGTTGAGCCCGGAGGGCCGCACCCTGCTCGCGGCACGTCGTACGCAGCGGCGGGGGCCATGATTTATCGGCGATCGCTCGTGCTGTTGGCCTGCGCGCTGCTGCCGGGCTGCACGCTGGGGCCGTTCTTCAAAACGCCGAAGGTCGACGTGCCGGGCGCATTCCGCGCGACGCCGGCCGGTGCGGCGGCGGCCTGGCCCGCAGATGGCTGGTGGCGGAATTTCCGTTCGCCGGAGCTCGACGCGCTGATGGTGCGGGCGCAGACCTTCAACAACGACCTCGCCGCCGCCGCCGCCCGCGTCATCCAAGCCGATTCGCAGGTGCGCGTCAGCGGCTCGCCGCTGCTGCCGACGGTCAACGGCACCGGCGACGGCAGCTATCAGCGAACCGGGGTCGGCCGGCGCACGCTCGGCATCGGCGGCGGCCACTATGTCGACAGCCGCTCCTACAGTGTCGCGTTGCAGGTGAGCTACGATCTGGACCTGTTCGGCCGCAATCGCGCATTGCTCGAGGCGTCGGTGTCGACGGCGATCGCGACGCAGTTCGACCAGGAGACAGTCGCGTTGGCGGTGGAGAGCTCGGTCGGCTCGACCTATTTCCAGGTCTTGGCGGCGCAGGACCGGCTGCGCGTGGCCGAGCGCAACCTGCACAGCGCCGAGCAGATCCTGGCCGCCTACCGTGCGCGCCTGACAGTCGGCACCGCGAACTTGCTGGACGTGTCGCAGCAGGAGGCGCTGGTGGCGGCGGAGCGGGCCAACCTGCCGGCCTATCAGAACCAGATCCAGCAGAACCGGATCGCGCTCGGCATCCTGGTCGGCCTGCCGCCCGAGCGGCTCGACATCCGCGGCGGCTCGCTCGAAGCGCTGCCGGTGCCGCTGGTCGCCCCCGGGCTGCCGAGCGAGTTGCTCGCGCGGCGGCCGGACGTGGCGTATGCGGAGGCGTTGCTGGTGGCCGAGAACGCCAATGTGCGTGCGGCGCGGGCGGCGTTCTACCCGACGATCAGCCTGACCGCGTCGGGCGGGCTGACCAGCGCGGCGCTATCGGCGATCACCGGGCCGGGGACGCTGGTGGCGAGCCTTGGCGCCCAGATCTTGCAGCCCATCTTCGACAATGGGCTGCGGCTAGGGCAGTTCGAGGCGTCCGAAGGGCGCTACGCCGAACTGCTGGCCAACTATCGCAGGGCCGTGCTGCAGGCGTTCACCGACGTGGAGCAGGCCTTGACCGCGCTGCAATTCTACACTGAGCAGGAGCGGCTCGAGCAGGAGGCGGTCAAGATCGCCCAGCGCTCGGCCGCCATCGCCGAAGCCCAACTGCAGGCGGGGACGATCGACATCATCACGTCCCTGAACACGCAGACCACACTCTACAACGATCTCGACGCGCTGACGCAGATCCGGCTGTCGCGCTTTCAGGCATTGCTGAACGTGTTTAAGGCGTTGGGCGGCGGCTTCGTCGTTGCCGGGGCGGCGTGATGCGCCGGCTGGTGATCGCGCTGGTGCTGCTCGGCCTGGTCGGAGGCGGGGCGTATTGGTGGTTCCACGCGCGCTCGGCCGGGACCGAGCAGGCGAGCGGCATCCGCCGCGGCGGGCGGGGCGGCGAGCCCAGCACGCCGGTGCCGGTCCTGGCCGCCCAATCGTCGACCCAGGACGTGCCGATCTATCTCGACGCGCTGGGCACGGTGCAGGCCTACAACTTGGTCTCGATCCGCGCGATGGTGGATGGGCCGTTGCTCGACGTGCGGTTCAAGGAGGGGCAGGACGTCAAGGCCGGCGACGTGCTGGCCCGGATCGACCCGCGCCCGTATCAGGCCAGCCTCGACGCGGCGACGGCCAAGAAACAGCAGGACGAGGCCAACCTGGCCAACGCCAGGCTGGACGCGGCGCGCTACGCCAAGCTCGTCGCCTCCAACTACAGCAGCGCCCAGCAATCCGACACGGCGCGCGCGCAGGTGGCCCAGGTCGACGCCCAGGTCCGCGGCGACCAGGCCCAGATCGACACCGCGCGCACGCAGTTGAGCTATGCGACGGTGACGGCGCCGATCGACGGCCGGGTCGGGCTGCGGCAGGTGGATATCGGCAACATCGTGCATCCGAGCGACCTGACGCCGATCACGGTCATCACCCAGTTGCAGCCGATCTCGGTTGTGTTCACCCTGCCGCAGCAGAGCCTGCCGCAGGTGTCCCAGGCAATGGCGGGCGGAACGCCGGAAGTGGTTGCCGTGCGCGCCGGGGCCAACGCGCCGCCGGGCGGGGTGCCGATCGATCGCAACGGCGGCGATCGCGGGGTGATCGATCGCGGCAAGCTCGCCGTGCTCGACAACCAGGTCGACCCGGCGACCGGCACGATCAAGCTCAAAGCCACCTTCCCCAATACCGGCCTCAAGCTCTGGCCCGGCGGCTTCGTCAACGTGCGCATGCTGGTTCGGACCGAACGCGGCGTCGTCACCGTGCCGACGGCGGCGGTCCAGCGCGGGCCGCAGGGCGCCTACGTGTTCGTCATCAAGGCCGACGGCACGGCCGAGCGGCGCCAGGTCAAGCTGGGCCACGAGGACGACACGCTGAGCATCGTCGAGAGCGGCCTGGCCGCCGACGAGCAGGTGGTGGTCGACGGCGCGCAGCGGGTGACCGAGGGGGGCAAGGTGACGGTGGCCGGGCCCGACGGAAACGCGCCCGATGCGGTGCCGGCGCGCGACCGGGGTGCGCCGGGCACGGCCAGCCGGCGGCGGCCGAACCGCTCGAGTTCGTAGAGGAGACCGCGATGCTCACACTTTATTACTCGCCCCAGACCCGCGCCACCGGCGTGCGCATCCTGCTCGAGGAGCTGGGGGCGCCCTACGAACTGCACGTGATGGACCGGAACGCCGATGAGCTACACGGGCCGGACTACCTGGCGATCAACCCGCTCGGCAAGGTTCCGGCGATCGTGCACGACGGCGCGGTGATCACCGAGCAGGTGGCGATCTATCCCTACCTCGCCGACGCCTTCCCCGAGCGCGGCCTGGCACCCCCGATCGGCGACGCGGATCGCGGGCCGTATCTGCGCTGGATGGCGTTCTACGGCTCGAGCTTCGAGCCGGCGCTGGTCGACAAGGCCATGAGCCGCGATCCCGGCCAGCGGGCGATGTCGCCATACGGCTCGCTCGACGCAGTGATCGACGCGGTGGCGGGCCAACTCGGGCGCGGGCCGTTCATGCTGGGCGAGCGCTTCTCCGCGCTCGACATCCTGTGGGGTAGCGCGGTTGGCTGGATGCTGATGTTCAAGATGCTGCCGGAGAAGCCGGTGTTCACCGCCTATGCCGGCCGGATCGCCGGGCGCGCCGCCGCCCGCAAGGTGACCGAGGAAGATGCCGCGCTGGCGGCTCGCCAACAGAAATGAGCGCCGAGTGAACATCTCCGCCCCCTTCATCGCCCGGCCGATCGCGACCTCGCTGCTGGCATTGGCGGTGCTGCTGGGCGGGTTCCTGGGCTATCAGGCGCTGCCGGTCTCGGCGTTGCCATCGGTCGATTTCCCGAGCATCCAGGTCACGACGCAGCTCCCCGGCGCCGGGCCGGATACGGTGGCGACCCTGATCACCGCCTCGCTCGAACGCCAGTTCGGCCAGATCACCGGCCTGCAATCGATGACGAGCACGAGCAGCGAGGGCACCAGCCAGATCACGCTGACGTTCACGCTCGACCGCCGGATGGACAGCGCCGCCCAGGACGTTCAAGCCGCGATCAATGCCTCGGCCGGCACGTTGCCGGTCAACCTGCCCTACCCGCCGGTCTACTCCAAGGTGAACCCGGCCGACGCGCCGATCCTGTCGCTCGCGCTCACCTCCGACAGCATTCCGATCGACAAGATCAGCGATGCGGCCGATACGATTCTGCAACCGAAGCTGAGCCAGATCGAGGGCGTCGGCAAAGTCACCGTCCAAGGCGGATTGCGCCCGGCCGTGCGCGTTCGCGTCGACCCGGCGCGGGTGGCGGCCTACGGGCTGTCGCTGGAGGACGTGCGCAACGCCGTCGCGGCGGCCAACGCCAACGGCGCCAAGGGCGGCTTCGACGGCACCCGGCAATCCTATGCCGTCGGCGCCAACGACCAACTGCTCTCGCCCGAGAGCTACCGCTCGCTCGTGATCGCCTACAAGAACAAGGCGCCGGTGCGCCTGTCCGACGTCGGCAGCGTGATCGGCGGCGTCGAGAACGACCGCGTCGCCGGCTGGTATGACGGCAAGCCCGCCGTCATCCTCGACATCCAGCGCCAGCCCGGCGCCAACATCGTGCAGACCGTCACCGCGATCAAAGACGCGCTGCCCAACCTGCAGCGCTCAATCCCGGCGCAGGTCCGCATGCAGCCGGTGACCGACCGCACCGAGACGATCCGCGCCTCCGTGTTCGACGTGCAGATCACGCTGGCGATGGCGATCGGGCTCGTCGTGTTCGTGATCTACCTGTTCCTGCGCAGCGCACGGGCGACGCTGATCCCGGCGGTCGCACTCCCGCTCTCGCTGATCGGCACGTTCGGGGTGATGGCGCTGTGCGGCTACAGCCTCGACAACCTCAGCCTGATGGCGCTGACGGTGGCGACCGGGTTCGTGGTCGACGACGCGATCGTCATGATCGAGAACGTGGTGCGCTTCATCGAGGAAGGCTATTCGCCGATCGAGGCCGCCTACCGCGGCGCGCGCCAGATTGGGTTCACGATCGTCTCGCTGACAGTCTCGCTAATCGCGGTGTTCATTCCGCTGCTGTTCATGACCGGCGTCGTCGGCCGGCTGTTCAACGAGTTCGCGGTCGTGCTCAGCACGTCGGTGATCGTGTCGGCGTTCGTGTCGCTCACGCTGACGCCGATGATGTGCGGGCGGCTGCTGCGGCGCGAGGAGAAGCCATCGCTGCTGACGCGCTGGTTCGAGCGTGGGTTCGATGCGTCGGCGCGGTTCTATCACCGCACGCTGATGATCTCGCTGAAGCATCAGCGCGCGACGCTGCTGCTCGCGGTGGCGACGCTGGTGGGCACGGTCGGGCTGTATCTCGTGATCCCGAAGGGCTTCCTGCCGCTGCAGGATACCGGCGTGATCGTGGCGGTGACGGAGGCGGCGCAGAGCGCGTCCATTCCCCGCATGCAACGCTTGCAGACCCAGCTCGCCGAGATCGCGCGGCAAGACCCGGCGGTCGCGGGGGTGGCGTCGTTCGTGGGCGCCGGGTCGATCAACGCGACGCCGAACACGGGCCGGCTGACCATCGCGCTCAAGCCGCGCACCGAGCGCGACAACGTTCAGACCGTGATCGCACGGCTCAACCAGTCGCTCGGCGGCGTGCCGGGCATGGGCGTGTTCATGCAGCCGGTGCAGGACATCCAGATCGGCACCCGGGTCAGCCGCACGCAGTTCCAGTACACGCTGATGGACACCGATTCGCTCGAGCTGAACCTGTGGGCGCCGCGCCTGCTCGCGCGGCTACACGCCTCGCCCGAGCTGCGCGACGTCGCGACCGACCAGCAGACCGAGGGTTTCGCGCTACGCGTCGACGTCGACCGCGACGCGGCGATGCGGCTCGGGGTCACGATGCAGGCGGTGCAGGACACGCTCTACGACGCGTTCGGCCAGCGCCAAGTCAGCACCATCTTCAGCCAGGCGAACCAGTATCGCGTCGTGCTCGAGGCGGACCCGTCCTGGCAGGCGGACCCGGATTCGCTGAACGGCTTGCGGGTGCCGGGGACGGGCGGGACGCAGGTGCCGCTGGCATCGATGGCGCGCCTGGTGCGGACCACGGCGCCGTTGGCGATCACGCACCAGGCGCAGTTCCCGGCGGTGACGATCAGCTTCAATCTGGCACCCGGCGCGAGCCTGAGCGGCGCGGTGGCCGCGATCGCGCAGACCGAGGCGGAGCTGGACATGCCGCCCACCATCGTCGGCAGCTATTCCGGCGACGCGGCCGAGTTCCAGCGCAGCCTGCAGAGCGAGCCCTGGCTGATCCTGGCGGCCATCGTGGTGATCTACATCGTGCTCGGCGTGCTCTACGAGAGCACGATCCATCCGGTGACGATCCTGTCGACGCTGCCCTCGGCTGGGATCGGGGCGCTGCTGGCGTTGATGCTGGCCGGGCAGGATCTCTCGATCGTGGCGCTGGTCGGGATCGTGCTGCTGATGGGCATCGTCAAGAAGAACGCGATCATCATGATCGATTTCGCGCTCGAGGCCGAGCGCGACCGCGGCATGAGCCCGCGCCAGGCGATCGAGGCGGCGTGTGTGTTGCGGTATCGCCCGATCATGATGACGACGGCGGCGGCGCTGCTGGGCGCGTTGCCGCTGGTGATCGAGCGCGGCACCGGGTCGGAGCTGCGCTATCCGCTCGGGCTGACGATCGTGGGCGGGCTGCTGCTGAGCCAGGTGCTGACGCTGTATACGACGCCGGTGATCTATCTCGCGTTCGAGCGGCTGCGGCTGCGCTTCCTGCGCCGCGGGCCGCGTCCGTTAGCGGCCGAATGAACTTCTCCGCGCCGTTCATCCTCCGACCGGTCGCGACCTTCCTGCTCGCGCTGGGGATCCTGCTGACCGGCATCGTCGCCGTCCGCTTCCTGCCCGTAGCCCCGCTACCCAGCGTCGACATCCCCACCATCGTCGTCTTCGCCGCACGGCCCGGCGCCGATCCGCAGACCATGGCGGCCAGCATCGCCTCCCCGCTCGAGCGCCGCCTCGGCGAGATCCCCGGCGTCTCCGAGATCACCTCGACCAACAGCACCGGCAGCACCTCGATCGTCATCCAGTTCGACATCTCGCGCGATCTCGAAGGCGCCGCCCACGATGTCCAGGCCGCGATCAACGCGGCCACCACCGACCTGCCGAGCGATCTGCCGACGCGGCCCTACTATCGCAAATTCAACCCGGCCGAGATGCCGGTGATGACGCTCTCGCTGACCAGCGACCGGCTCGGCACCGCGCAGCTCTACGACGCCGCCGACACGATCCTGGCGCAGCGCCTGTCGCAGGTCGAAGGCGTGAGCCAGGTGTCCGTCAACGGCGCCGAGAAGCCGGCCGTGCGCGTGCGGCTCAATCCGGCGGCGCTGAAGGCGGCCGGGCTGTCGAGCCAGGACGTCTACACCGCGATCCGCAGTTCCAACGTCAACGGCCCGACCGGCGGCATCCAGGGCCCCGAGCGCGCCGAGATCATCCAGCTCAACGGCCAGATCGACCAGGCCGAGGACTATGCCGCCCTGGTGTTGAAGACCGTCAACGGCGCCACCGTCCGGCTCGGCGACGTCGCCCAGGTGATCAACGGCGTCGCCAACAGCAAGCTCGCGGCGTGGGAAGGCACCCATCCCGCGATCCTGCTGACCATCACCAAGTCGGCCGGCGCCAACGTGATCGACACGGTCGACCGGGTGAAGGCCGCCCTGCCGCAGCTGCTGTCCTGGATCCCGCCCGACATCAACGTGACAATCCTGTCGGACCGGACGACGACGATCCGCGCCAGCGTCGATCACGTGGAGGTGTCGCTGGCGATCAGCGTGGCACTCGTGCTGATGGTGGTCGCGATCTTCATGCGCCGGCTGGTGCCGACGATGGCCGCCGCGGTCTCGGTGCCGCTCAGCATCTCGGGCACGCTCGCCGCGATGTATCTGCTGGGCTACAGCCTCGACAATTTCTCGCTGATGGCGCTCACCATCGCCGTCGGCTTCGTCGTCGACGACGCGATCGTCATGATCGAGAACATTCACCGCCATCGCGAGCGCGGCATGGGCCGGCTCGAAGCGACGTTCGTCGGCGCCAAGCAGATCGGCTTCACCGTGATTTCGATCAGCGTCTCGTTGGTCGCCGTGTTCATCCCGATCCTGTTCATGGGCGGCATCCTCGGCAAGCTGTTCCACGAATTCGCGATGGTGCTGACGATCGCCATCGCGGTCTCGGCGGCGGTCTCGCTCACGCTCACGCCGATGATCTGCGGCCGGTTCGAGGAGCGCGAGCCCTCCCCGCACTCGCTGTGGGGCCGGATCGACGCGGTGATCGATCGCGGTTTCCGGCGGCTGCAGGACGGCTACGCGCGGAGCCTGACGGTCGCGTTGCGCTGGCGCCGGGCCATGCTGCTGCTGACGGTGGCAATCATCATCGCGACCATCAAACTCTACGGCGTGGTGCCGAAAGGCTTCATGCCGATCCAGGACACCGGCGCGATCCAGGGCTTCACCCAGGCCAGCCCCGACATCAGCTTCGAGGCGATGGCGACCCGGCAGAAGCGCGTCGTCGCCGCTCTCCTCGCCGACCCGGCCGTCGAGAACGTCGGCAGCACGATCGGCATCACCTCGGGTTGGTCGAGCCTCAACCGCGGCCAGCTCACCATCACGCTCAAGCCGTTCGAGCAGCGCGGCATCAGCAGCGAGGCGGTGATCGCCCGGCTGCGGCCGACCCTGATGCAGATGGCCGGCATCCAGACCATCCTGTGGTCGTCGCAGGATCTGCGCGGCGGCGGCCGCTCGTCCGGCTCGGGCTTCCAGTTCGTCATGCTCGACCAGGACATCGACGAGCTGCGCACGTGGACCCAGAAGCTCGAAGAGGCGCTGCGGGCCGCGCCCGGCATCGAGGACGTGAGCTCCGACCAGGACAAGGCCGGCCCGCAGGCCAATGTCGTGATCGACCGCGACGCCGCCGCTCGCCTCGGCGTTTCGATCAACGCGATCGATGCCGTGCTCGACAACGCCTACGCGCAACGCCAGGTCTCGGTGATCTACACCCAGCGCAACCAATACCGCGTCGTGCTCGAGACGCTGCCGGGCATGCAGACCGATCCCACGCTGCTCGACCATCTCTACGTCCCCGGCACCGCCGGCGCGCAGATCCCGATCGGCAGCGTCGTCCGGCTCGAACGCTCGACCTCGCCGCTCGCGGTGCGCCACCAGAGCCAGTTCCCCGCCTCCTCGATCAGCTTCAACCTCAAGGACGGCACCGGCCAGGCGGCGGCGATCGATCTGGTCAGCGAGACGGCGCTCAATCTGCGCATGCCGGCCTCGATCCGCACCGAATTCGGCGGCAACGCCAAATTCCTGAAACAATCGTTGTCGAGCCAACCAATGCTGATCGGGGCCGCGCTGGTGACGATCTACATCGTGCTCGGCGTGCTCTACGAGAGTCTGCTGCACCCGTTGACGATCCTGTCGACGCTGCCGTCCGCCGGGCTGGGGGCGCTGCTGGCGTGCCTGGTGACCGGGACCGAGCTCGACGTGCTGGCGATCATCGGGATCGTGCTGTTGATGGGCATCGTCAAGAAGAACGCGATCATGCTGGTCGATTTCGCGCTCGAGGCCGAACGCGAACAGGGCATGAGCCCGGCCGAGGCGATCCGTGCCGCAGCCATCGAGCGCTTCCGCCCGATCCTGATGACGACCTTGGCCGCCCTGTTCGGCGCCCTGCCATTGGTGTTCACGACCGGCGTCGGCCATGAATTCCGCCAGCCGCTCGGCATCGCCGTGGTCGGCGGCCTGATCGTCTCGCAAGCGCTGACGCTGTATACGACGCCGGTGGTCTACCTCGCGCTGGAGCGCACGCGGCGTAAGCGTTCCAGAATCCGGACGCTGCAACCGGCGGAGTGAAGCAGCTTGACCGCGGTTGCACGGCGGCCAACACTTGCATCCACCATGATCCTACGCTGTCTCATTTTCGCGACGCTACTGCTGAGTCAACTGGCCTCGCCTGCCGAGGCGAGGCGGAGTTCAGGCCATTACGGCTCGTCGTGCGGTAGCGGCGGCTGCTTCGATCGCAATCCGGCTTCCGGTTTCCATCGCTACCGGGTCCCCCGCGAGCGCGGCTACACTTCGCGGCGTTCGCGCTACTGATCGGCCGAGGAAGGGTTCGAGCGGATCCCGCCTAAGAGCAGCGCGGTGGTGATCAGCGCTACGTGGCTGAACGCCTGCGGGAAATTGCCGGCGAAGCGTTTTTGGCGCCAATCGTATTCCTCGGCCAGCAGCCCGACGTCGTTGACCAGGCCGAGCAGGCGCTCGAACAACGCGCGCGCGTCGGCCTCGCGCCCGGCCAGGTGGCGCGCCGAGACCAGCCAGAAGCTACAGGCTAGGAACGCGCCCTCTTGGCCGGGCAACCCGTCGGACTGCGCCTCGGCCCGGTAGCGCAGCACGAAACCGTCCTCGACCAGGCCGCGCTCGATCGCGTCGAGCGTGCCGAGGACGCGGGGGTCGTCGCCGGGCAGGAAGCCGACGACGGGGATCAGCAGGAGGCTCGCGTCGAGCGCCTTGGCGCCGAACGATTGCACGAAGCTGTTGAGCGCGGGGTCGAAGCCGTCGCGGCAGACGGTCGCGTGGATTTCGTCGCGCGTCGCCTTCCACTCGTCGAGTGGGGCCTCGAAGCCTTCGCGCTCGGCGTCCTCGATCGAACGGGCGAAGGCGACCCAGGCCATGACCTTGCTGAAGGTGAAGTGCCGGGCGCCGCCGCGGGTCTCCCACAGCCCCATGTCCTTCTCGCGCCACAGCGTGGTCAGGTGCTCGAGCATGGCGCTCTGCAGCGACCAGGCCTCGCCCTTGGCCATCAGCTTGCCGCGTCGCGCTTGGCTCAGCGCGCTGCAGACCTCGCCATAGACGTCGAGCTGTACCTGCTTGGCCGCCGCGTTGCCGATCCGGACCGGCGAGGCGCCCTGATAGCCCGGCAGATGGTCGAGCGTGCGCTCTTCCAGCATGCGTTCGCCGGCGATGCCATACATGATCTGCAACTGGTCGGGCGTGCCGCCGGCGCTGCGCTGCAGCCACGCGGCCCAGTTGGCGGCCTCTTCATAGTGTCCGGCGCGCATGAAGGCGAACAGCGTGATGGTCGCGTCGCGCAGCCAGCAGAAGCGGTAATCCCAGTTGCGCACGCCGCCGAACTGCTCCGGCAATGACGTCGTCGGTGCCGCCACGATGCCGCCGGTGGTTTTGTAGGTCAGGCATTTCAGCGTCAGCAGCGAGCGGCGGATATACTGGTCCCACTCGCCCTCGTAGCGATATTCGGCCCACCAGGCCTGCCAAGACGTTTCGGTCTGGTAGAGCGCGTCCTCCGGATCGACCGCGAGCGGCGGATCGAGGTGCGAGGAGCCGTGGGTGAGCACGAAGCTCACCCGCTGGCCCTCGTGGATGGTGAAGTCGGAGACCGTCTTCATCTCTTCGCCGCGCAACGGGGCGTCGGTCCGCAGCACCACCATGTCCGGCCCGGCCACGGCGACGATCCCGTTGCCGCCGCGCCGCCGGGTCACCCAAGGAACGGACTGGCCGTAGTCGAACCGGAGCGCCAGTTCCATGTGCATGTCGACATGCCCGGCGGTGCCCTGGACGATCCGCACCAGGGTCCCGTATGCCGCGTCGAGCAGCATGAAGTCGGTGATCGTGACGGCGCCGGACTGGGTGGCGAAATCGCTTTCCAAGATCGGCGTGTCGGCCCGATACCGCCGCGCCCGCGCCCGCCCGCCATCGGCGGGAGCAAGCAGGAAGCGACCGTTCTCGGGCGTGCCGAGCAGGGCCGCGAAACAGGCGCCGCTGTCGAAGCGGGGCCAGCAGAGCCAGTCGATTCCGCCATGCTTGGAGACCAGGGCTGCACTGCGGCAGTCGCCGATCAGCGCATAGTCTTCGATCGGGGGCGGGAAGGTTTGCGGGAAGGTTTGATCGTCGGTCATCTACGGCCTGGACGCGGCAGGCGACGGCAAGTTGCCGATATTCTCGACACGATCGGGGAACAAGCGACCGCGGCAGACCCCGTATCGCTTGACTTTTGACCGCCAATTGCCGATATCCGGCATCGTATCGCGCACCATGCGCGCGGTTTTCATTGGGCGAACGCTTAGCGCCCCTACCGAACGAGACCCGACGCTCAATGACCATCACGCCCGCGACTGCGGAAGACGACGTTCATCCCGACACCATTCTGTCGGAGGACCCGGCTGTCGCTGCCGCGCCCGAGGCGGAGCCCGTGGCCCCCGTGGCACCGCCGATGCCCCACGAGGCCGAGCCGATGACGCCGGACGAGCTTTCGGAGGAGGAGGAGAGCGAGCCGCAGCCCAACGGCTTCGAGGCGCTCGGTCTTTCGCCGGAAGTCGTCCGCGCGGTGACGGAGAAGGGCTATCGCGATCCGACCCCGATCCAGGCGCAAGCGATCCCGACCATCCTGATGGGCCGCGACGTGCTCGGTACCGCTCAGACCGGCACCGGCAAGACCGGCAGCTTCGTCCTCCCGATGCTCGACATCCTCTCCGGCGCCCGGTCCCGAGCGCGGATGCCGCGCAGCCTCATTCTCGAGCCGACGCGCGAGTTGGCGCTCCAGGTGGCCGAGAATTTCGTCCAATACGGGCAGTATCTGAAGCTGACCCACGCGCTGCTCATCGGCGGCGAGAGCATCTCCGACCAAAAAGAGGCGCTGAACCGCGGCGTCGACGTCCTGATCGCCACTCCCGGGCGGCTGATGGATCTGTTCGAGCGCGGCGGCCTGCTGCTCACGGATGCGTCGTTGCTGGTGATCGACGAAGCGGACCGCATGCTCGACATGGGGTTCATTCCGGACGTCGAGAAGATCGTCGGCATGCTGCCGGCCAAGCGGCAGACGCTGTTCTTCAGCGCGACGATGGCGCCCGAGATCCGGCGCCTGGCCGACGCGTTCCTGAAGGAGCCGAAGGAGATTGCGGTCAGCCGGCCGGCGAGCGTGGCAACGACGATCGTGGCCGGGCTGTCGGTGGTGGACGATCTCGACAAGCGCGAGGCGCTGCGGCGGTTGATCAAGGCCGAGGACGTGCAGAACGCGCTGATCTTCTGCAATCGCAAGCGCGACGTGGACATCCTGTTCAAGTCGCTGAAGCGGCATGGGTTCAGCGTCGGCTCGCTACATGGCGACATGAGCCAGCCGGAGCGGTTCGCGACGCTGGCCAAGTTCAAGGCCGGCGAACTGCGGCTGCTCGTGTGCAGCGACGTGGCCGCGCGCGGGATCGACATCGGCGGCTTGAGCCACGTGTTCAATTTCGACGTCCCGATCCACGCCGAGGACTACGTCCATCGTATCGGCCGCACTGGCCGGGCGGGGATGACGGGTCATGCCTACACGCTCGCGACTCCGCACGACCGGGTGTTCGTCGAGGCGATCGAGAAGCTGATCGGGGCACCGATCCCGATCGTGGGCGTCGAGGGCTTCACGCCGCTCGAATGGGCCGCCGACGAGGGCAAGCGCGGCCGCGGCCGGAGCCGGACTACCAAGACGGTCAAGCCGAAGGCCAAGGCCGAGAGCCTCGAAGACGCGACCGCCTTGGCGATCCCGGTGCCCAAGAAGCGGACCCGGCGCAAAGCCGCGGCGGCGCCGACGCCGATGCCGATCGACACGCCGCAGCCGGAGGTCGTCGAGGCTCGCGCGCCGGCTCCAGCGCCCGTGCGCGATGTGCCGCGCGAGCGGGAAGCCCCGCGCGAACGGGAGGCCCCGCGCGACCGGGAGGCTGGGCGCGAGCGGGAAGCGGGGCGCGAACGCGAGCCGTCCCGCGAACGCGATTTCCGCGATCGCGATCGCAACGATCGCGACCGGCGGCGCGACCGCTACCGCCGCGACGACGATCTCGGCCCCGCCGTGCTCGGCTTCGGTGACGAGGTTCCCGCCTTCATGCTGCTCCGCGCTCGTGGCGTGCGCAGCCCGGCGGCAGCCGACGCGGAGTAGTGTCTTGCGTCAACCTTCCGCGCTTGGGAGGGTGCGAGAGCGGTTTTGACAAAGTCCTGGCAAGAAAGACGGAGGGCGCCATGAATATCGTCACGCCAGTGCAGCGGCCCGAAGAGGCCGAAGCCAAGGCCACCGAGGACCGGCCCGACAAGGCCCGCAAGCTCGGCCCGTTCAAATGGGACGACGCCCTGCTGCTCGAGGACCAGTTGAGCGAGGACGAGCGCGCCATCCGCGACGCCGCCCATGATTACTGCCAGGACAAGCTGTTCACCCGCGTACTTGAAGCCAACCGGCACGAGAAGTTCCATCGCGAGATCATGAACGAGATGGGCGAGATGGGCTTCCTCGGCGCCACGCTCGACAGCCACGGCTGCGCGGGCGTCAGCTACGTGGCCTATGGCCTGATCGCGCGCGAGGTCGAGCGCGTCGACAGCGGCTATCGCAGTGCCTTTTCCGTGCAGTCGTCGCTGGTGATGTACCCAATCTGGGCGTTCGGCTCCGAGGCGTCGAAGGACAAGTTCCTGCCCAAGCTGCGCTCCGGCGAGTTCGTCGGCTGCTTCGGCCTGACCGAACCCGACGCCGGCTCCGACCCGGCCAGCATGCGCACCCGCGCCAAGGCGGTCGACGGCGGCTTCGTGCTGAACGGCTCCAAGACCTGGATCACCAACTCGCCCCTCGCCGACGTCTGCGTCGTCTGGGCCAAGAACGACGCTGGCGACATCAAAGGCTATCTGGTCGAGCGCGGCATGAAGGGCCTCGAGACGCCCAAGATCGAGGGCAAGTTCTCGCTGCGCGCATCCACGACCGGGATGATCATGCTGCAGGACGTGTTCGTCCCCACCGAGAACGAATTGCCGGGCGTCAAAGGCCTGCGCGGCCCGTTCTCCTGCCTCAACAACGCCCGCTACGGCATCTCCTGGGGCGCGTTGGGTGCGGCCGAGTTCTGCTGGCACGCGGCGCGCGACTACACGATGCAGCGCATGATGTTCGGCCGCCCGCTCGCCGCCACGCAGCTGATCCAGAAGAAGCTCGCGGACATGCAGACCGAGATCACGATCGGGCTGCAGGGCGCGCTGCGGCTGGGCCGACTGATGGACGAGGGCCGCGCCGCGCCCGAGATGATCAGCCTGATGAAGCGCAACAACTGCGGCAAGTCGCTCGACATCGCCCGCGTGTCCCGCGACATGCACGGCGGCAACGGCATCGCCGACGAGTATCACGTGATCCGTCACGTGATGAACCTCGAGGCCGTCAACACCTACGAGGGCACGCACGACGTGCACGCCCTGATCCTTGGCCGGGCGCAAACAGGCCTCTCCGCCTTCGGTTGACGTCTCCGCCCCGGTCCGCGTCGCCGATATCGGCGCGGACGGGGACGGGATCGCCGAAGGGCCGGATGGCCGGACGCTATTCCTGGCCGATACGCTGCCGGGCGAACTAGTCCAGCCGGGCCCCCTGATCAAGCGCGGCGACGGCCTGGCCGGAGCCGCCACCATCCTCGAACCCTCGCCGGACCGCGTCGCCCCGCCGTGCCGGCACTTCGGCCCCTGCGGCGGCTGCACGTTGCAGCATTGGCGCGACGACGCATACGCGGTCTGGAAGCTCGCCCGCACCGGCGCCCCGGGCCCGCTCGCGCGCACCCCGCCCGGAGCCCGGCGCCGCATCGATCTCGGCATCAGGCGCGCCAGCACGACCGTGCTCCTGGGCCTGCACCAGCGCCGCTCGACCGACATCGTCGACATGCACGAGTGCCCGATCCTGCATCCCGACCTGTTCGCGCTCATCCAGGCGCTGCGGCCGGTGCTGCTGCGGCTGACCGGGCTGCGCAAGGCGGGCGAGGCGCAGATCAACCTGCTCGAGACCGGGCCCGACCTGCTGCTGCGCACCGACGCGCCGCTGTCGGCGGCGGACCGGGTGTTGCTGGCCGGGCTGCCCGCGGTGTCGCGGGTGAGTTGGATGCGGATGGGCGAGCGCGAGATCGAGCCGGCGGCGATGCTGCGCCCGTCGGTGATCACCTTCGCCGGCGTGCGCACCGAGCCACCGCCGGGCGCGTTCCTGCAGGCGTCGCGCGAGGGCGAGGCGGCGATCGTGGCCGCCGTGCTCGCGGCGTTGCCGGAGCGGATCAAGGGCGGCATCGTCGAGCTGTTCGCCGGCTGCGGCAGCCTGACGCACGCGCTGGCCGCCCGCGCGCCGGTCACCGCCTACGAGGGCGACCAAGCGCTCGTGGCGGCGTTGCACCGCGCCGGCAACAAGCGCGTCACGACCCGGCTGCGCGACCTCGCCCGCCAACCGCTGACGGCGGTGGACCTGCGGGGCGCCGGCACCATCGTGCTCGACCCGCCCTACCCCGGCGCCACGGCGCAGATGCCGGCACTGGCGGCGAGCGGCCTGCCGATCGTCTACGTGAGCTGCAATCCGGCCGCCCTCGCCCGCGACGCGCGCCCACTGGTGGCCGCCGGCTACCGCGCGATCTCGGCCGCCGCGATCGACCAATTCCTGTGGTCGACGCAGGTCGAAACGGTCGTCGCTTTCACCAAAGGCTGATCCCTCTCCCGCTGCCGGGAGAGGGCGAGGGGGGGCTAGATCAGGCCGGCGGCGTCGCTTGTGGTGCTGCTTCCGCCGATGTCGTGGGTTAACAGGATGCGGAAAAACCCCTTGCCCGGCTCGGTTCCGATTTGATTCCGTTACCCCGCACTGACCAGCCAGGGTGAGATTGATGCGCGGGACGGATCGTCAGACGGGGCACATGTTCA
>JAABUX010002488.1_pt1 | contig 25976 bp, 35 predicted proteins | sample 5561851 | NCBI WGS metagenome assembly JAABUX01 (sample SAMN10711883, study PRJNA513361) | rock metagenome | isolation source: Antarctica rocks | place: Antarctica: Victoria Land, Richard Nunatak red sandstone | collected 2016-01-03 | reverse complement strand
GCAGCATTGGGGGGTAGAGAATTCCCTACACTGGGGCGGAGTGTCTGCGGGGGAAGCAACCCGACCGCAGAACCTCCTTTATTGGATGTAGCGTTCCGTGAAGATGATAGTCGGATTAGAAAAGATAATGCTCCCCAAAACTTTGCCGTACTTCGTCACATAGCTGGTAATCTTCTGCAGCAAGAGAAATCGGTCTCGACCGGAATAAAAAATAAACGACTAAGAGCTGGATGGGATAATAAATACTTAGAAAAACTTCTATCTATATAAATACGTAAACTCCGGTATTGGCAAGAAATAACACTCTAATATATGAATTATATTAGAGTGTTTAAACATGGTCACTTTTAGGATAATGTCGATGTACTAAAGGAGAAATAGAGTTCACGACCTCACCTAAGAGCGATTTTCAACTGCCACTAGAGCTTGGACAGCAGCTACCCTTCTTTTTAAGGCAATTTATCAAAGAGCACTCGTTAAGATCACGTTTTGTCGCTCATTAAGATGCGTTTGCCCTACATGGCATACTACCGAGAAAATCTTGTGGCGATCGCCAGTGTGACAGAGGCCGCAACCCTATGTGAACAAGTCCGTCGCGATCGGAGTGGGGATGCAATTGAAAAGCAAGACGGTAGCGAGCGTAACAATCGCAGACTTTGGTGCTCAAGTCATCATCTGTCAGGCAATTGCAAAAGCCTTTCCCACCGATTCCATCGTGGCTGAAGAAGACGCAACTAGCTTGAGCCAGCCAGCAATGGCGGAGCGTCTGGAACAGGTTACAACTTATGTTCGAGCGCGAGTACGGGATGCTACCAAAGATGCCGTCACTACATGGATTGACCAAGGCAAGGGCGGCATCAGTTCTCGCTACTGGACACTCGACCCCATTGATGGCACCAAAGGCTTTCTACGCGGCGACCAGTATGCGATCGCGCTGGCTCTAATCGAAGCCGGGGAAGTTAAGCTGGGTGTGATGGCTTGCGAGAGCGTTGCCATTTGATGTGACCCAGCCTGATGGGACATGGGGAGTTTTGTTTGTAGCAGTGCGCGGACAGGGAACTACTCTGATTTCTCTTCAAGGTGGTAGCTCCCCCCAGCCAGAGTTTCCGGAAAAAGTACAGCCAGAATATCCGGAATTCACATATGGCAGTGTTTTGAAAGACTTCTGAGTTCCTCAAGACACCACCATGAATTCTGATTACACGCTCTGTTATCAATGAAATAAGCCAATTGTTGTTCAGTGCTATCCAGCAGTGAGAACCAGAGCTGCGCTCAATTGTCCATGGACTAGATCGCGAACTCTACAAGATATTACGAGCGGTAGGCTTGCAGGTGATGTCGATGTTATTTTCCTGGTTGACTACTCAGTTGACCCAGGAGGCTAAAGCAACAGGCATGCGTTGTACAGCGCCGTAAGCAGGTGAAATATAGAGTCCTGTTTGGGGAGGCGAGAAATTGAGTCCCCCTATCTGTGGGACAAAAAGCTCCGTCAAGGAGCACGACCTATCAAAGACGAACTGGGGATTCAGCATGGTGGTCAGAGCCTAGGAGTCGAACGAGCATTGGCTGATTTTGAGCAGAGGAGTCCTTTGGACAAGCGGCTAAGCGCAATGAAAGAGCATTACGGCTGGGCAATTGACCGCTCTAGGATAGGCCGCGAGGTGGAAAAAACAGCACTCAAAGCAGAGCAATATGTGGTCAACCGATTAGTCAAAGCAGGGCTTGACTCACAACCCCTGACGCTGCAACCAAAGACTGAAAAGATTGTGATTGAACTGGATGGTTGCCATATTCGTACTGGCATTCTGGCCCCTAAGCCGAAGTTGAGGCAGGACTCACCAAAAAACGGCGGCTACCTATAGCGGTTTGCGTTCGGATGAAGTACAGCATCAGCAGGACAATGTCATATAGGGCTTGACTTGCGGTGTATCGCACTCAAATGCAAACCGCTATAAACGGCGGCGTCCCTCAGACTGGCGCTCTTGTGAGGGTGGGGTTGGTGCGCCCACTGGAGCAAAAAGAACAACGGGCGAACGCAACGCACAGATGAGTAAGTACCCGGAAGTCGTCGGGCAACTAGTGAGTGCAGGCGTTGACCAGGGGATGTCGGCGCGATCACAAGTGGTAGCTGTTGCTAATGGGGGCAATGGGTTGCGGGAGGCACTTGAAGCGCAGTTCCCGAACCTGACATTTATTCTTGATCGTCCCCACCTCAAGCAGCATCTTTATGAAGGTGCAGAGGCTATTGGCCTTACAAACAAGGACCGCCACCAGTGGGTGAGTGACAAGCTCCACCTCATTAATTCTGGGGGTGTCAGGCAAGTTATCAGTCGGCTCAAAGGATATCGGGGTCAAGGAAGAGAGCGCGTTACTAACTTGTATGAGTATCTTCAACGATTTGTCGATGCTGTCGATTATGACTATTTCCGTGCTATCGGTCTACCCATTGGTTCGGGGGAAGTCGAAAGCGCTCATCGTTATATTCCCCAAAAGCGTCTGAAGATTCTAGGGGCTACCTGGCATCCAGATACTATAAATCCGATGCTAGCCTTACGGATTATTCGTGCTAACGATTGGTGGAATGATTTTTAGACTGCTCAAGCTGGTCATTGCTAGAGTTGGGTAAATATTTGGACAACTATCTTGACAACAACCGCTATTAAGCTTGAATACAACCTGTTAGGAGCACGCTCCGAAGCGCCCAAATGTGGGGTATAAAAAAGTAGAACAATAAAAAACAAAGCATGATTCTGGAAGTTGCAATCCTCCAGGTTAAACCTGGAATAGCTACTGAATTTGAAGCAGCCTTCACGACAGCATCATCAATCATCTCCTCAATGCCTGGCTACATTAGCCATGAGCTACAGCGGTGTTTGGAAGTTGAAAATCAATACATCCTGCTAGTGCGTTGGAAGAAACTGGAAGACCACACGGTTGGTTTCCGACAATCACCGGAGTACCAAAAATGGCGGCTCCTGTTGCACCATTTTTATGAGCCATTTCCGACCGTCGAACATTACGAGAGGGTCGTGAGCAATGGAGTCTAATAGTCCGCGTAGGCAGATTTAGTTGGTGTAGCCGCGAATTTTATTCGCCACGGTTTAACCGAGAAGTATTGAAACGCTTGTTCCTTGTTTCAGAGGCCATTGTTGAGTGTTGAGCACTGCCTGCCACCAACTGGTTGTGACCACATCCGAGGAATATAGAAATGATGGCAACTCTAGGGAGATAATTTATCGATGGACATTTCTATCCGCCTGCTGAGAGAGAGCGATCTATCCACAGCTGACCACATCTTCCGCCAAGCCTTTGGCACCTTTATTGGACTGCCGGAGCCAACTGGGTTTGGCGGCGATGCTAACTACATCCAACATCGCTGGAGGGCTGACCCAACTGCGGCGTTTGCGGCTGAAATTGATGGAAAACTGGTCGGGTCTAACCTGGCAACTCGATGGGGCAGCTTCGGTTTCTTTGGACCGTTGAGTGTTCATCCTGATTTTTGGAACCAAGGGGTGGCCAAACGTCTAATCGAACCAGTCATGGAGCGTTTCTCGCAGTGCGGCATCCAGCAGGCAGGTCTGTTTACCTTCCCCAACAGCCCAAAGCATCATGCGCTTTACCAGAAGTTTGGGTTCTGGCCGCGTTTCCTCACGGCGGTCATGGCTAAGTTGGTGCAAAAGCCTTCGCCAGTGCTGCAGGGAGCAAGGTACTCCAAGATGAGCGAGGATAAACGCTCCCAATGTTTGAGTGCAGGTCTTGAACTTACGAATGCCATTTATGAGGGGTTGGATGTATGGCGGGACATTTGTGCAGTCCATGCCCAAAAACTTGGCGATACGGTTTGGTTTTGGGATGAGGCAGAGCTGGCAGGGTTTGCAGTTTGTCACTATGGCGCGGGAACCGAGGCGGGTAGCGACACCTGCTATGTCAAGTTTGGGGCAGTGCGACCGGGAGCCAATGCAGGACAGCGGTTTGAGCAATTATTAGACCTGTGCGAAACTTTGAGTGCTGTAGAGGAGATGTCGCGCCTCGTTGCTGGAGTCAATACAAGTCGTCATGAGGCTTACCGCATAATGATTGCCCGTAGTTTTCGCACTAAAATCACGGGGGTGGCGATGCAAAAGCCGAACGAGCCTGGTTACAATCGACCGGATGTCTTCGCCCTGGATGATTGGCGGTAGCAATCATTTGCTGCGCGGCAGGATGTAGCTCAGTAATGCGATCGCCTCACACCGTATCATCCAACCACCCACACTGCGGACAATCCCAATGCACCGGCGGTCTATCATACCGGGGAAACGGACGCTCACATTCGGGGCATCTGCCGGTAAACATCGGGTGATAGTCCAGCAGCTCCAGTTGCTCCTCTCTTGTCCAGCGCTGTTGGGGTTGGATAATTTCCTCACCGTTGTAGAAGGAGCGATGCTCCCCAGGGGAAGCGCCGCTGTCGTTATCGCGCTCGATGATTAGCTCTCCATTAACAAAGCTGGCTCCTTCTGGTTGCCACTGCGCCTCATTGGGGTCTAAGTCATAGTCTTCTATTTCCACTACTGTCTGCCGTTCCAAACCCAGAAAATCTTCAAATCGGTTCTCTAAGTATGGGTCAAGTCGGAAGTCCAGGCAGCTGTCATCCGCTGGCCCAGTCGGGTGAACCGCGCACACTAGGAATGGTTCATTTGAATACAGGAGACAGCGATCACACTCAGGAAGTTTACGCAAGGCTCTGGGTTTAATCATCGTGGAGCTTTCTAGAAATAGGTTATCGTTACTAATCAGAACGCCTTTGAATCACTGGAACCGCTGCGACAGAAACTCTCAGTAGGGAATTTAAGTGAGTCCTGTTCAACTAAAATAATTCTCGATTGCGGCTGCTATTAAAAGCGCCTGTTTTTTATTGAAAACAATCGAAAATTCCTCACCTCTCACTTCCATCTCAAGCTTAATAGAATCAACTTCATGGTAACCGTTCACGGGGGGGTACATCATGCGCATAAACGTCAAAGCCTTGCTAAGCAAAAGCTTTGGGTTTTATGCGCATCAAAATATCGTACCTAAAATGTCTAAAAGACAATTTGCAGACCAGTATAGCACTTTTGACTACTCACAATTATCCGGTATAAATCCAATCTAGACTGGTTTTCGTACTGATTACGTGTGATTTCATATTGGACGTTTTTTTGATCCCCCCCTGAACGGTTACACTTCATGAGACTCTACAGTTATCTTATTAGTGTCAATCTGGAAGCTCAGCGTAAAAACCATTTCATCAGCTTCTTTGGTATCTTTCATTTTTCTAAAGCTGCACTCCTAAAATGACCACACAAAAGACAGCGAGCGCCAAAAGTAAGTTTTCGCAAGGCTTTAGGTTTGATCATAATGGCGTTCTCTAGAAATGACGCTGAAAAAAGTCCCAAATCTCCTTGCTACCGTTGATCAGCTGGTTTGGTCCAGAACCCCCTCTAGGCCAGACATGTCCAACACCCTTTAGGGTCACAAGTTCGACCTCTGAACCACCTCCACAATTGGGGTAGCGAGCAATTTCAACGCGCGAGCCTGGAAGCTGTTTAACTTGTGCTCCAGCAGTGCAACCGTTATGCTGCCGCCAAAAACTGATCGTATCGGGTACAGACAAAATCCAGCCGTAGGGCACTTTTGGCGGGCTACCGCCCTCCCAAGGTACCTTGCGGTCATCGGTACCATTAATCATCAGCATGGAAATGGGAGTTTCGGGATGACAGAATGATTGCAGTTCTCCTGGTAATGTAGCAACCACAGAGGCAAACGCAGCAATTTGGCTCTTTGGTTCGCAAGCCAGTCTTTGAACCAAAAAGCCACCATTAGACACGCCAGTGGCATAAATCCTATGTTTATCAATCGCTCTAATTTTCTCCAAATGGTCTATCAAGGCAGAAACGAAGGAAACGTCGTCCACACCCGTCAACCAGTTACTCGTAACGTTCCAGCGTCGCTCTATTCCATTCGGGTAAACGATGATAAATCCTTTTTGCTCCGCCAGGTCACTAAAACCCGTACTCAAAGCCAAGTCTTTGCCTTGAGAGCCATAACCATGGAAAGCTAGCACCAAGGGCATGGGGTGGTCTGGTTTGTAAGACTTGGGGGTGTGCAAATAGTAAGTCCTCTGCTGTCCTTGATGAAACAGCTCTCCCATTTCATCACCTTTGGGCGCTGGCACTCTAGCAGGGATAGCAGACATTTGTTCTTTTAATGAACCACTTTCCGATGTCAATTTGGCCTGACAGGCAAAAGTAGAGCCAATCAGCATCAGGAAAACGAGGAATTTGGCAACAGCACTTTTAAAGTTCATCATGAGCCTATATTTCAGTGAGCGCACTCCGGTATTTTTCCCTTAGCTGCGGGTTTAATCATGGGAGCGTTCTCTAGAAATATCCACTGTGAAAAATTCACAGCTTCAGGTTTGGTCACTTTTAAAGATCACTGAGGGGCGCAAACGTCTTCTTCAAAAATCTTGAGCATAGCAGTCCAAAAGTTTTGGTTTAAGAGAAGCAGCAAACCCGATAGGCGACCCACCAGACTTAAAAAACGGCGCGGCTGGCAGGTGTCCTACCGGAGCACGTAGGCTGAAGATGAGGTCAGGGTATTGCCGCCACTGCTGAGCGCTGCTGTACAACTGCCATCCAACGGCATCGCTAAATTTGCTGTAGTCCTCCCCCACGTTTTCCCAGATGCGACTTTGCATAGTGAATCCAAAGCGTTCGTTACTGTACTTTACCCACAGTTGATCAATCGTTTGAAAATCTGGACAGGGAAATTCTTGGAGATCTTCTTCTGTGAGCCAGCCAGCCGTGACGCGACGAGTTATCTTCAACATGATCGCCCCAGTTTCCTCATCAGCCTTTTGCCACTGCCCAGATGCAAGGAAGTTGCGCAGGGGAGTATAGTCCACACCTACATCTGAGAGTAGTTCATCTTGCTCCGACATACCTGTTATCTCCTACTATAGTGCCCCAGTTTTAAAACTTTTCGGCTGTCAAAAAAGCTCCGTAAGCAGGTACAGCAGCAGCGACATCGTGAAACAACGCCAAGGCAACTGATTCTGGAGAGGTATTCTGATGCCGTTCTAGTTGCGCCTCAAAGGGTGTGCTCAGGAAATCTTGAAACGCCGCGAGCGCCCGGTGACGTTGTTCCGACTGCATTATCCCCATCTGTTCAGTTGAAAACTAAGATTAGGATACTGTAAGTGTAGTCTCGGTTGCAAATGTACATCGCTCCAGCAAAAGCTTTGTTCCTTACGGTTTTTTCATTGTTAAGTTAAGGCGGTTCATCCAATTCAGAACCGAGTCTTGCGTAAACGTCTACCGATATTCCACCTGATTCCTCCAAGATAATTGTGATATCAGAGTTAGCACTGTCACCTTATCAATTGTCGATGTTATATGGCGAATTTCCACCCTTTTGAGCCGGAACCTAAATTCACAGGATTGGCTGTGCCAACCCACATTACGTTTCGAGCTGCCACTGGAACCAAGTCTGTTTACCTCTCTGCTTACTGTGATGATCCTGAACATGTTGCCAGTATCATCCAGCGCACGGTTCAACAGGCTGGAGGAATGAGCGTCTTGAGGTCAATCGAATCGGAAGGCTTCTGCCAACAACTACTCATCGGGGCACAACTGCCTGGTCTTTCCAGTTCCGATCTGTGTCGGATTCGTAGTGCCATTCAAAAAGCTGGCGGTATGGTTGAGACGGTACGTGTTAACTACCAGATTCGCCGACCCCAAAGCAGTTCTTCCCAGCGACCCAAATCCTGTGAACGCTGCCGCTACTACTACGGCAAGCGCCACGGCAATGTCCAACTCATCTGTGCAATGTATCCTTATGGTCCCAGTGACGATCCTTGCCAAGACTGGGAAGCTCTCGTTGATTGATTGGGATTGACAAATTGAAGTAGCGGCTCTAAAGCAGGAGTGGGGGTAGCAACAGTCGGCAGCGATTATGCTTGCGAGCCGTTAGATCTAGCGTTCGCCCTCCACTCCTCCAATATGGATAAGCTTTCGCTTTCGTCCCCCACGCGGGGTCATCCACCGAACAGATGAATCAATTCGAAATTAGCCCTTCCTAAAAGAGGAAAGAGCCACTGCTGCTCATTGGGGTGCAGCTCTAGGAATTTTAGCGATTGCGGTGTTATCTTTTCGAGGCGCAAGTCGTAACTTTATCCATATTTTTTTGCTTCTGTCCTCATGAAGTTTCAATCCTGATGCCGGGACAAAGCCAATCGAACTAGCTCAACTTATTGTATTCACCGTTGGAAGAATCCTATTCCAATAAATAATAGATGTGCCACTTATACCTTATCCCGGATTTCTCACAAGCCTGAGTCGAAATGATCCAGAGGCATTGAACAGAAGAGCGTTCTGGACGACTGGCTTGCATGACGCGCCTGTTTTGCTTGAAGATTTCTCGTAAAGCCTTGCTACACAGACTTTACGAGCCATTTTAGAAAAGCGTGGTGAGAAATCCGGGTTCATCTGATGACGTAGAATGAACAGGATTTCACTGATGCCCTATTTCACCAGCAACGTTAGACGACTATGAGATCTGTCCCCAGTATCACCCTCAACGACGGCAAGACCATCCCGCAACTCGGGTTTGGGGTCTTCCAGATCGAGCCCAAGAACACCGCCAAGGCAGTAAGCAATGCTCTCGATATCGGCTACCGGCACATCGACACTGCCGAGATGTACCAAAACGAGAAGGAGGTCGGTGAGGCCATCCGCACCTCCGGCCTCAACCGCAGCGACGTGTTCGTCACTAGCAAGCTCAACAACGGTTTCCACCGACCTGATGACGCCCACAAGGCATTCAACACTACGCTCTCTGAGCTCGGCTTCGACTACGTGGACCTATTCCTCATTCACTGGCCGTTGCCCACGCTCAACAACGGCGACTTCGTCTCGACCTGGAAGACGCTCGAGGAGTTCTACCGCGACGGTCGCGCCCGCTCAATCGGCGTGTCGAACTTTCAGATCGAGCACCTGAAGCGGCTGGCCGTCGAGGCCGACATAGTACCGGCAGTGAACCAGATCGAGTCACACCCCTACTTCACCAACGACGCCGTGCGCGGCTACAATCGAGAGCACCAGATCGCTACCGAGGCGTGGTCGCCGATCGCCCAGGGCAAGGTGCTCGACGACCCCACCATCACCCAGATCGCCGAAAAGGTCGGCAAGACGCCCGCGCAGGTCGTGTTGCGGTGGCATATCCAACGCGGCGACATCGTGTTCCCGAAGTCTGTGACACCATCGCGCATGAAGGAGAACTTTGAGCTGTTTGACTTCGAACTCAATCCCACCGAAATCGGCATGATCACCGCGCTCGACCAGGGCGAGGACGGTCGCACCGGTCCGAACCCGGACAAGTTCGACTACATTCCCAACTGACTCCGAACCAAACAGGTCGAGAGCGGGAACAGGCAAGACTTGAATTTCAACATTCAATCCGCTTGCGATTCCTCGTCCATGTACTCATGGGCGGGGAGGAATTGCGGACAGGATCTAGACAACCGGCGAGTAGAGTGATATAATTTATACACGATAAAATGACTAAAGGCACTCGCCACCCGCGAGAAACGGTTGTAGCAGTAGTCGAGTATCTGGCGTGTAGATACATAACTGGGTAATGGGGCCAGCAGGGGGTACAGACTCTGTCGTAGTAACCTGGCCTGGAGGTTCGGAAAACAATTTGCTTGTATGTGAACATCTGCAACAACGTTGTGAGTACAGGGCTACTGAAAGCTTCGTCCAAACAAGTTTGGGCGGAGTAGGTTACCAACTCCTGCTACTTCAGGATTTTCTTCTAGATACTTAATCGCATTGTCCCGACTTTGGGAAACATTCTCGCCTTTGTAGCTCTCGTTTTGATCATGAAAGAAATAACGCGCCGCAAATTCATCGGAACTGCCACCCTGTCAATGGGTTTTGCCCTCGCAGTGCAACCCATTTCTGCCAAAGTCATCAACACCGATGTCTTGGGATTGGTAGCTGGAGAAGTCAAAATTCCCGTCAAAGATGGCGAAATTCCTGCCTATAGAGCAATGCCTGCAAAGGGGGGAAATTTTCCTCTTGTCCTGGTGGTCCATGAAATCTTTGGCGTGCATGAGCACATTCAGGATATCTGCCGTCGCTTTGCTAAGTTGGGGTACATGGCTCTAGCTCCGGAATTGTTCGTGCGCCAGGGCGATGTCTTGAAGTTAAGCGACATCGAAAAAATTCTCTCATTGGTTGCCAAAGTGCCAGATGCCCAGGTGATCTCTGATCTCGATGCCACAATGGACTGGGCTTTTAAGTCAGGTATGGTTAATGCTGATAAATTGGGGATTACAGGCTTCTGCTGGGGCGGTCGCATTACCTGGTTGTACGCAGCATACAATTCTAAGCTCAAGGCTGGCGTGGCGTGGTACGGGCCACTAGTGGGCAATGCCACCGAACTGAAACCCAAGTATCCTATCGATATTGCGTCGGCACTCACTGTCCCCATTCTCGGCCTCTACGGTGGCAAGGACACGAGTATTCCCCTCAATACGGTGAAGCAAATGCGCGATCGCCTTAAGCTTAGTAGCAGCAATTCCGAAATCATTGTCTACCCCGATGCACCCCACGCTTTTTTTGCCGATTATCGCCCCTCCTACCGCGAGGCAGAAGCCAAGTCGGGCTGGCAACGTCTCCAGTCATGGTTTAAGCAGCATGGCGTTTAAGACAACTAGACAGACCTCTCCAAAAATTACCAAAGTCTTTCTGGAGCTAGCTGAGTTTTTTGGTGACATTCCTCCGGTTTGTAAGCGGAGGATTCTCGGTTCCTTGACAATCCTTGCTGAGACAGATTCAGTCTAGCTATAGCTCAATTTCGTCAGCTTCTTCATTATTGTTGAGAGTCGTCACAGAATTAGCAGACACAACAGCTCCCGTTTCGAGTTGATGACGGACTTGAATTTCAACTTCTCGCGCTACTTCAGAATTTTCTTCTAGATACTTAATCGCATTGTCCCGACCTTGGGAAATATTATCGCCTTTGTAGCTGTACCAAGCTCCCTTACGGCTAATCACCCCAGTTTCTTCCGCCAAGTCAACCACACAACCCAGAGTTGAAATCCCCTTGCCAAAAATAATGTCAAACTCGGCAACCCGGAAGGGTGGAGCCACCTTATTTTTGGCAACTTTGACTTTTACTCGGTTCCCAAATTCTTCTGTACCTCTTTTAAGAGATTGAATCCGGCGAATATCTAAACGAACGGAGGCATAGAACTTTAGGGCATTACCACCAGTTGTCACTTCTGGGTTGCCGTAGGTGACACCGATTTTCTGACGCAGTTGGTTAAGGAAAACCACCGTACAGCCGGACTTGCCAATGTTGCCGGTGATCTTCCGTAAGGCTTGGCTCATTAATCGCGCCTGAAGGCCCATGTGGGAATCTCCCATATCGCCTTCAATTTCAGCACGCGGAACAAGTGCTGCCACCGAGTCAATCACCACGATGTCAACGGCGGTAGAGCGCACCATCTGATCAACAATTTCCAGGGCGACTTCACCAGTATCAGGTTGAGCGATCAGAAGGTTCGCGATATCAACGCCCAGCGCTGCGGCGTAAGTGGGGTCAAGAGCATGTTCTGCATCAACAAAGGCTGCTGTGCCACCGTTTTTTTGGATTTCTGCCACCGCATGGAGTGCCAATGTTGTCTTGCCAGAACTTTCCGGGCCATAGATTTCAATCACTCGCCCCTTGGGTAAGCCGCCACCTAGAGCCAGATCTAGAGTCAGCGCCCCGCTGGAAATTGTTTCCACCCGCATTCGGGTAGCATCGCCTAAGCGCATGATGGCCCCCTTGCCAAAGGTGCGCTCAATCTGATTAAGCACCATGCTTAGTGCCTTTTGTTTGCCATCGATATCAGCTGTTTGATTCGCCATCGTAAATCTTGCGTTGAATTGTGTAGAGCCTTTCCCCGGCTAGACTGAGGATTAGCTGCAAAGCTAATCGTCTGACGCAAGCGGGGAGTTTGGTACAAATGTACCATGATATGGTTGACGAAGCCTGTAAACTGGGATTGTTTGAGGTTCAGATTTGGGGAAAGTGCCTGCACTCAATCAACTGGAGCAGATTATGTTCGCTCGATTACTCGCCGCTCAAAAAAATCTCTGCAAATCTAGAGATGCATGATTTCGCCGTCTAGCGGTACAACGACTGCCCGTGAGATTTTCACTCACCACTCCAAGTTCAGCGATAGCTGGATTGCCTCTGCCGATGACTCGCTACTCGGTAACGAATTCCGTACAGGGCGTAACCTGGAAGAAACTGTTGGTCTAGGCTGATAGAACGAGTGGCGGGACGTACCTTTCACTCGTTTAGCGGTCAACCCCCAGTGTGACCAGGTGTGCTTTCTTGGTTCCGTTCCTTGATAGGCTGTTCTGGTATTGTCAACTTAATGGAATAAATTCAAAAATCGGCACAATGATCTCTGAGTAGCTATGATCGCTTAGATTATGCAGCAGGTTTCAACCCAACAATCTCTTGCCAATCTTGAATTCGTTGGCGCATCTGTTCGCGGTAGCGGTTGGCAGTCAGTTGTTGTTGTTTGGGATGGAAATGATCTCGAATCGGTCCAAAAGCAGAGAGAAATTGTTGGGCTTGTCCGGGTGACTTAAACTTTCGCATACGTCGCTCTCGCATCCGAGTGGGTTGATGCGAATTCTCCGCTCGGTTGTTCAACCCCTTGTGCTGCCGATGCTCCACACCCTTGAGCATTTGCTTTTGGGCAGCTCCATAGCTCTTCAATTTGTCTGTAACTATCACTCGTAGAACAAAGCCTTGCTGCTTCAACAGCTTACGGAAGAACCGCTTGGCTGCCTTCGTATCTCGATGCCGTTGCATCAAAATATCCAGCACATTGCTCTCTGAATCTACCGCTCGCCACAGGTAATATTGCTGTCCCTTGATGGTGACAACGACTTCATCCAGATGCCATTTATCGGTTAGATAGGGACGTTTGCGTCGCACTTGATGAGCATAACGCTGTCCAAACTTATGACACCATTCCCGGATGGACTATGGACTCGTAGGTCACCTCAACCCCGCGATACAGCATCATCTTTTCGATGTCTCGGTAGCTGAGCGGGAAGGTGTAGTAGAGCCAGACGCAGTAGCTGATGATTTCGGCGGGAAAGCGGTGACGAGAATACATAGACAGAGCTAGACAGTCAAGGCGTGATTCTGTATTCTATCTCTTCCCTACAGATTAAGTTGACAATACCCTGGATATTTAGCGATCGCCCTGGCTAGTGGTTAGTCATATTCATTTTCAGTCCGCTGCTTTACCATTAAGCTACAGCCCCGAACTGGAGCTTATGGGGGTCGAACCCACACTCTACGGATTGCTGTGAGTACGGCGTGAAGCAAGTTGCCGAACATCTAATGCTACCCTACCAAAATCTTACTGCTGCCCAGTTCTGAATGTCAACTCCCCCGCGTAATCCAATCCCGTCCAGCCTTCTCAGCAGCAGAGGCCGTGTAGTAAATTTTCTGCTCGCCAAACACTTCGTCACTAGGACTGACCATCCTCCACTGCCAGCAATGAGCTTTGGTATAAAACACTAGTAGGGTTTCCCCTGGATGCTGACGAGCAGGTGGATGGTGGTTTTCGCCATAAGGCAGGGGTTTCATAAAAACAATGAGGGCGATACATGAAAGAACTCTCCTAGAGCCTTGGCTTGAGTTTTGCTGATTCCCCTTTTCCCATTAATGACTTCTGATGTCACACCCTTGGAGCCAAGGATACCTACTAGATCTGACTGTTTGAGATCGCGGGCCTCCATTAAGTGCTGGAGAAGAGAGTGAGGAGTTGAGGCATTTAGCTGATAGTGCTCGTCTTCAAACTTTTCAATGAGAGTGACTAGCAAATCAAAAAGCTTATCTTCTTCGGGAGAGAGGTTGTCGCCTTTAGCCATGAGCTTTTCCACTATAGCCAACAAGCGCTCATTCTCCTCCTCGGTTTCAATCACCTGTGGTAAGGTTTCGGCCAGTAATTTTCCATAAGATTCCGGATCTAATGCAATTGTCATCTTTTCCATTCCCCCCTGTCGTATTCTTGGTGAGTCAATATAAACCTTAGATAAATTGTCTGTTTTCGATAGTTGATTTCGACGATTAATCGATAGTCATTACCTTTGATGTTAAAAACCGTATACTTGCCAACCGGATCGGCATGAGAATAAAATTCTCGAACTTCTACAAGATTCTTCCACTTGGCTGATTTAGCCGTTCGATACCAGTCGTCAAGAGGAGTGAAGGCATCAGCATGTTTCTGAGAAAATTCAAGTAGGCTTTTCCGACTAATAATATGCATAGGACGGACTTGACATATTGTTATTTTCTCAAAATGAGAACATCGTGTCAAGCACATATTTCCTATTACTATGGCTTGGCTTTGTACTGGGGACTACGAAGAGCGATCTCTCCAAGTGTCGGCCCATAAAAACACGATACCTGCCGCATCCGCAGCAGCCGCGTCCTCCTGGCGCTCGCCCACATAGAAAGAGTTCTGGGGAGCAGCACCATACTGCCACATGGCAAACTTAAGCATTCCTGGTTCGGGCTTGCGAAACTCTGTCCCTTGATAGCCAAAACTAGCAGCAGACATAGGCACTGGGGAAACCTGGCTAACAACCCAGCATTCCCTTCCTTCAAAATCCGGGCAGAGATAGATTTGGGTCATTTGAGGAATCAGGTTTAGCGTATACCGCTGCTCTTCAAAGCATTCAGCAAAGCTTTTATGCCCGGCACTAACACCAGCCTGGTTCGTAATTCCAACTATTTGGTATTCCTCCTGGTGGTAATGTGCGATCGCTTTGTCAGCCCCCTCGATAATCTTCTGCTCCTGCGGGTGTTGAATGAACTTTTCCCCACTTAAAGGCTCACGGACTGTACCATCAAGGTCGAGCATTAATAACTTTATCATGATTTTCTATTTGAGCTAACAGGTTCAAATCCCAATTTGGTTTTCGCTTTTTGAGGGGACTGCCAAAGCTGATATTGCTCTGGTGCTATTGGTGAAGATAATCGAGGTCGAGCACCAATCTTTTGTCTTGGTGTAAAACTTCCATTTAAATGAAAAGCATGTGCTGCCTCTGCCCAAGGCACTACACACAAAAGTCCGATGATAGCCGACAGAATCCACGGATAGGTGTAATGAATGTTTTTGGGGAGTGGAGCCAAGAATTGGTCAGGGTATTTCTGACAGTAATGGCTATAGTCGAAAAGCCCATAATAAAACAATGCTATCAAAAAGTTTTCACTTTGCTTAAGTGCTAGGAACTCTGTGACTGCATACAATGTCCGTTGTTGAACTTCCTGGTTGATGTGGCTGTAATAGTCGGTCAGGCTAGATGAAACATCACTAAAAATTGCTTGTAAACAGTCGTCGATTATTGGCCTTAGTTTACCTTTCTTGGCCCCTGCAATCCAGCCTTTAATCCAGTTTTCGTGAAAATCATTTTCCTCTGAGGCCAGTTTGATTTCTTCAAGAAGGGAATCTTCTAAGCCCAAGTCTGTTGCTGCACATAGAATAGACCAAAAATGCTGCCGAAAAATTCTTTCCCGCTGAGAGCGATCAAGGCTAGGCGGAAGCTTATTTTCTGGCTTGGATGAGCCAACTCGATACTTGCAGTCTTTTGGCTCGTTATCTTTGGCTTTAAAATGACGGAAGTGTGGCTGTTGAACCTCTCCCGATGCCAAAAATACCGGGTGAGCACATTCAGGGCAGCGCAACCCAAAGTCTCGATAGCTCAAGTAGTTGCACTGCTGGGCTTGGAGTGACCCATCAAAGTATAGTGAGACGGCTTCTTGCATCTTCTTGCATGGTTAGTCTGCGAGCGTTTTGTCAGCCCCTCAATGAGCTACTGCTTTTGTGGGGGCTGAATTGATTGTTCCCCAAGGCTCACAGGCTATATCAGTGTTCGCCATATTCAGGGTGCCGCCGATTGAAGACAAGCGAAGCTGCCTTAATTATGCTCTTAAGATATCCCAATCGCGATCTCGGTGACGACCACGTCGGGATTGCCACTGGCGAACGCTGATCTGTTAACCGCCATCGCTGGTCTATTCTGTCTAATTAGCGGTGTCTGGGTTGGCTGGAATGCTTGGAAGAGTCTTGTTGCGGTGGTCTTTTTTCATTCCCTGAAGCAGCAACGTGGTGTTGTTGTCGATCAGGGTAGGAGTGCCACAAGGTGCGATCGCGCCAAATCCCTCAAAGTAGCGACGAGCCAGGAGTGGAAAGTGGGGAAAGTCAAACAGGGCATCTCCAGCGGCAATATCTGCCCAGAAGTCACGCAAAGTGGGAGCCAGTGCCTCTGCCTCTTTTCGGGGCAGGTTTAAGGGTGGCTGGGTGAGGAACTTGAGTATTAAGGGGAGAGTGCGATCGCCCATCCATTGCCGCGATACCTGCTGCAATGTGGGCAAGTTGGCTACCGATTCCACCCGATGGGACTCAATCTGCAACCAGTTCCGACCTTGGTTATCCCGGTGAAACTGCAAAACCCGGTAGGGGTGAGGATAACTGACAAGCGAACCAGTTGTAATATCGTACACCCCCTCGCAGTAAGCAATATCCTGAACGTGCAAATGTCCGGTAAAAACCAGTTCCACCCCAAATTCACGCAGTAGTTGCAACAGCTCCTGTGCATTTTCCAAAATATACCGACTCGCCAGCTGGTGGCGCGCTTGATTGGGCAGGTGTTCCACGACGTTGTGATGCACCATCACTAACACCATCTCGTCTTTTGCCTGAGACAGAACCTCCCTCAGCCACCTCAGTTGGGTGTCATCCAAGCGCCCCACCTGTTGCCCCTGGTCGTCAAACTGGTTGGAATTCAGCCCAATTAACCGAACCCCAGGCAGCACTTCACAGGTGTAGTAAAGTTGCTCTAGGTTGTCATACCCAACATTTCGATAGTAATGCGGGAAATCTTTTGTAGAGATCGCGCGTCCATCCGCAAGAGCGCTCTTGATGTCATGATTGCCGGGAACAACGTAGACTGGGAAAGGCAGTTGGGTCAAGCGCTCTTGCAACCAGGCATGGTTATCTGGTTCACCATCCTGGGTTAGGTCCCCTGGTAGCAGGAGAAAATCAAGCTCAAGTTGTTCTAAATGCCCTAGTACAATCTCCAGTGCCGGGATACTGACTTCTACCAGATGAAACCGGCTGGGATGATCCCAGATAGTATGAGGCAGCGCAATGTGTAAATCGCTGACTACTGCGAAGCGAAAATTCAGACTGGGAATTCTTGCTTCAATCAATTCCATATTGCTGCTCCAAGAACTTTAGCAAAACCATCTGCTTTGGCGTGAAACAGGTACGGCGACACAACACCTCAAGCCCAGCATCCTCCATCGGGTCAAGGTCATACTGCTTCAGCCGTGTAATCCGCTCATGCACAGCCTTGATGTCGGCCCAATACTTCGGGTCAACTTCTTCCAAAAATTGCGGTTTCACAGGGATATCCTTTCGATCAACGGCTAGAGTGACACTATACTCGTTTACGGCCATAACTATCGCCCACTGTCCATCAGATGAACGCAATTCAGGGTTTCCTAGTCCGCGAATCAACACTACATCACCCGCTTGGAAAGGGATTGAGGGTGGGGTAGTATCTCGTTCCTTGAGCCGCTCTACGATGCCCTTCACAAGGCGTGCCGGTGGAACTTTGCCACCAGCCTGTTCTACCGCTTGGTTCCAGACCTGGCGCTGCTCATCCGGCTCTAACTGGACCAGAGGTCGGCACTGAGATTCGTTGGTTGGGAAAATGTCCACAAATTGTGGACATTTTGTTAGGTTATCAAAAACAATTGCGGCATCGATGAACTGGTAGGAACGAGAACGATTCATGGCGAACCTATCGCGGCAGTACTCCTCGAAAGTTTTGTGAGTACTGCGGTACAAGCGGCGATCGCGCAGCTGTCGCAGTGAAAATCCCGCCTCGTAGAAGGCTCGTTCCACCTTAAGCTCCAATCGGTGGCGCTCGGATTCCTCTTCAGGGGTTAGCGGCTCAAGCACGCCAACAGTTGAGGTCTCGGAACCCGTTGCCTCAGACACTGGATTCAAGAGCGCTGGAGAGGACGTAACCGGCGCTTTGGTTTCGTCCAGAAAATCAGAGCCCTCAGATGTAGTTTGGGAAAGGGCGATCGCTTTTGACTCCGTCCCACCAACTGTAGCTTGTCGTTCACCCTCAGCTTCCGGCGCATCACCCTCATCGATTACTGTTTCAGAAGCCATAACACCGTCCCCCGAAACTGAATAGACTGTCGCTTCCTCCTGGTTGCTGGGGTTATTGCTCCCACTGTCTTTTACCAGTGGCAAAGCAATATCATTAAGCTGGCACTGTGGCTTTTGGTATGCTTGCGGTAAGCACTCAACATCAGAGCAAAGAGCTGGTTGGTCGTCTTGCGGTATCCCCACAACGGGAGTAACAGCCACAAGCGCAGAGTTAACAGACTCCAGTTTATTAGCCTTCCTAATAGAAGTTTCAGCAGCAGTGGTGGAGCGGCGGGAATTGTCCTCATTGGTCGCCGGTTGCAGCACGGAGATCGCCTTCTGCTCTTGGGGCGATCGCTTTCTGCCCGAAGTGGTTGGCTCCAACTGAACGATTAAAGCTTCAGCATAGGCTTGGGCATAATCGTGTGGCGTTCGATATTCTTCAGGCTCTGTCGCTAAAACAAAGTGGGACTTAAACCCTGTAGGGCTAACAGGGCCAGTGAAATCAAACTGATGAGCAACTATCTCACCTTCACAGCCCGGTTTAAACTTTACGTCGATGGTAACCCCAGACGAAGTCACTAGACTAAACTCACATTGTTTGTGCCACTCCACAGGTATTTTTACTTGGTTCACTATTTCTACCCAATCAGGGTTAATCCAGCGCACTTCCTTAGAGCGACCAAGTTCAACTGGAATTTTGCCTCTGTTACGTCCTGTGCCAGTGCCTTGTCCTACGGTTCCCTTTTTTCCTTTGTGAGTGCCTTGTGTTACTTTCACAGGGGTTTGTGGGGCGAAACTAGTTGTCTGCATTAGTCTCTCCTTACTGATTTCTTGTAACAGTGCTTATAGCGCCGGGGCTAGCTTTGGTCATCTTTAAACATCGCCCAGTTCCTCCTGAGCTACATTGAGCGAATTAACCTCAGCTAGTACGCAGTAATGCTTTTGAGCAGCCAGCATTTCCTCAGTTGAGGTACGAGAGCGCTTGCGCAGGCTTTTGACGCAGTTCAAATCAACAAGCCGTTTCTGATGAGCCTTGATGGTGTTTCGCCAGTCTTCACGGGCTATAGAGTCAAGCTCTATGCAAATCTTGGCGGTGAAGCGCTGGTCATAGTTGAGGTCATACTGGAACCGTGTTCCTGTTTCACAGTTGGGGTGTTGGCAGGCCACTATCTTGTCACGGTGGTGGTCATAGTCTGGGATAACTAGCCGCACTAAAACACTACCGATGACTCCAGTGTCTTGGCAGCAAAAACATCTCCAATCTGGCTGCCAAATTTCCTTGTCTTCAAGCTCTTTTTCTGGCCTTATCGGCTCACGGGGAAGTTGTGGCAGCATCAGTAGCACACCCCCTTGTAGGCATTGGTGGTCTGTGCCCACCTTAAGAAGGCATGTCTGTGCTCTCGCTCAGCTTCATCTGACTGCGTCCATACGTATCCCTCGTTGAAGGCTTTCCAAATCCAGTTATCGAACCGGGGGTCATTGCGCCAGTCAAACTGGGTGGCGATCCTTTGTTCCTTCGCGGTACGTCCGGCGGCAGAATTCAAGAATTTCTCACGCCAGCTCAAGATGTCCTCGTCACGCGCCAGGAAGCGCTCCAGACTGACAATCTCCTCCCCCTTTAGCTTCCTCCACTCTTCCCTGACAAATTTATCAAAACTCTCTCTCTCGCTGTCTGAGAGAGTTTTGATAAAGTTTGAATAAGTCTGAATAGTCTGAGAGGAGCCAGAATCCTTGGTTGGCAATGATTCTGGCTCCTCTCCGGGGCTTAAACAAGCGCTTTCGGGGCTTAAACAAGCGCTTTCGAGGCTTAAACAAGCGCTTTCGAGGCTTAAACAAGCCGAATCCTTACGGGTAAAGGGTTTCACAGATGTACGTTTTTGCTTTAGTCGCTGCGATTCAGCTTCTGCGTGTTCAGCAGAGCAGTTATACCCCTGCATTCCGGTAATCCGGTAGTCGTAAAGCTTTAGCTTTCTCAGCATTCGCAAGTCTTTCTCTACGGTGTCAACACTGGCTCCAATTTTTTCTGCTATTTCAGTTGGGGTAGGAATGTTGTGGTAGATTCGTCCGCCGCTACCTGTCTGGTCGGCGAAGGAATCAATCATCATGAGGTAAAGCCACAAGCGAAGTTGGGACGCCGTTAACCGTTTTGTAATCGCAACTGCCACATCACTTTTGGCAACGCGGAAGTAACCGAAAGTTTCGGCTTGCTCAAATCCTTTGGGAGTGTGTCTCTGCCGCTTTTTGGTCACAGCTCCACCTCCTCAAAAGTCACAGCGCTCCCTAACCCATTACAGATAAACGTTGACTGTAAGAGTGCATACTCTAAGCTGCCATCGTCACTAAAAAGAAAAGCTGAAGTTGGTTGAGCTTTTGCTAGCTCTAAGTAGTATTCCTGTCTCAGAATTGTTATGATCATGATTAGTATTGGAAAATCATTAAGTTCGCCCTGAACCTGTTGTCAGCAGATCAGGGCCATTTCCTATGAGGAAATTTGAGGCCACGATGGTGTGACCCGTGAGTGTAGGACGCCTATGCATTCCTGGGAAGGGAGTATTCCATGGCTAGAGTCGGAATACTGGGTCACTGATCCCAAGTGCTTGTGGTTATCCTAAGCCCCGCGCTATACCCAAAGTGTCAGCGCTGGGTTCGTGCCTAGCCTTACAATAGAAGGCGTAGATTAGCCCTAAGGATGTCGTATGAGTGAGGCAGTTAACCTTTTCCTACAGCAGTCTCAGATTATGGCAGACTCCTGTTTACTCTTTTAATTTGGAATTAAGCTCCATAATTTACTAGAATGGATTTATCAATAGTAAATCAAATTCACTAGCAGTGAACCCAGATTGCAAAAAATTTTCCATGTTGATTCACGAAGCCTTTGACAGAACGCTAAAGAAGCAGAGTATTAGCGCGAAGACTTTATCTGGCCTTGCTAAAGTCAGCGAAGCTCACATATCGCAGTTCAGGAATGGTAAAGGTGGGGACGTATCCCACACCACCCTGGAAAGGTTACTGGCGGCGATGGATGAAATGGCTCCTGGAGCAAAGCTGTATTTTTGCCTACTCCTAGCTGGCAAAAATCCTGATCGGCTTACTATGGAAGATTCTTTAGACCCTGTCTTGCTAGTCGATTCACTGAGCGGCAGGCAGGTGGCGAGCCTGCTTAATGCGATCGCAGACCGTTTTTCCCTTACAGCTAGCGAATCTAATGACAGTGCCTCGCACTCAGCAGAGCAGGTTGCAGTTTGAAAAAAGCGCTCTTCGACTCAATCTGCTATGCTCTATCCGGCCTTGATGTGATCCATTTAAGTAAATTTACGGATAAAGCTAGCCGCAGTCAAATGAATTCAGTAAATCTGCGGTTGAGAAGCACGTTAAAAGCATCTGGAATTGAATATAATTCAGCCTTTAAAGAAAGGATGCGGCAAAGTGTGATTTCAAAGGACGTGCAGCCCAGGCTAGACGAGGTTCTGAAGCAGGCAAAAGCTCTGTCTGCTCAGGATAGAACTCAGCTGATCAAGGAATTGCAGAGAGACAGAGAGATGAGCGTAATCTTTGGCAATGTCCTTACGATCACTCAGATTTTAATCCAGATTAAAACGATGGCAAAGGCTGATATCTCACGGATTTTGCGAGCGATCGCCGACCGGCTCGCCTCTGAAAAGTAGCTGGTTGCGAGCACGAGCACGCACTTCAAACGAGGGGAAATAGGCTAGATGAGAATCGCCAATCAGAGCGTTTCAAGTGGCAACGCAAAAATTTCGCAGTAAGAGCAGCGAAGCCCGGAGGGCGCGACCCTTGGCATATCACACTTCAATGAGGGCTGGAGCAGCTGCAGCTTCACGACCAAACCCTTCCAGTGGACTTACAAAGGCACTGGCTGCATAAAGTTGACACTCTCAGGTCTAAAGACACTGAGATTCTTGCAAGAGTTCTCCCGTATTCTTGCAATACCCAACTGTCAACTAAGTTTTACCTTAGTTCTTAGGGATGGTTCTTGGGCTCAGCACACCATGGTACTGATACTCTGCATTTCAGCAGATTCCTCAAGCGTGACTTTCCACCAGTCCGGCGGTAGGGTTCGTTCAGGAGAACCAATTCCTTCAACTATTGTTTCAGCAATCAATCAAAAACACAATACGACGGGGAATAAATTCCCCGAGTCGCGTTTCCTCCCAGGGCTAAAGCCGCTGGGCTCCCACGCTCCCGGCTAGCTTTGTGGGTAGATTTGCGCCAAAGTCTACTGGTGACCGCCAGTCTAGCGCTGCGCTCCGACCGGCTATCCCAATACGGTTTAGATAATGGTCACCCTATTTGGTACATCGAGCGTGAGACTAGACAGGTTAAAGAGGGGCAAAACTACTGATGTCCAGAAAGCTTATCCAGGCTTGCTTTCAGCCAATCGGGTACATTTTTGTTTCATTGCCCATTTCACCTATATAGCGAGGGTTAGCGATGAAGCACACGTAATTTACCTCGGTGTTTAAGGTAATATTGAATACAATAAAAGCATGCTGACTTTGGCTTAAGAGTGTGACTAAATCCCAGAATTCACGCTTTTAGCTGCATAAAGTGGTACAATAAGGACATGGATTGAGGAATCAAAAATTCTAAACTATGTCACGCCAAAAGAAGCAGCGAAAATCCTTGGAGTCCACCGGCGAACACTCAGCCGGTGGGAAACCGAAGGAAAGATCAAAGCAATCAAAACGCCGTCAGGACAAAGAAGATACGACGTGCAGTCCTATACAGCTGGAGTTGAATCTGTTTGGACAGCAGTTATCTACGCAAGAGTTAGCTCTCGCGCCCAGCAACCTGACCTTAATCGACAAGTTGCCGCTCTCGCCGCCCTTTATCCCGATGCCGAAGTCATCTCAGAAATTGGAGGCGGACTTAACTTCAAGCGAAAAAAGCTTCAAGCCTTACTGGTGCGAGTCATGCAAGGCTCTATCAAGCGCATTATTGTGGCACACAAAGACAGATTTGCCAGATTTGGTTTTGACCACTTCAAATGGCTCTGTAGCTTCTACGGGTGTGAAATCGTGGTACTCAACGAAACAACACTCAGTCCTGAACGCGAAATGGTTGAAGATGTGCTTGCCATCCTCCACTGTTTCAGTAGCAGACTATACGGACTTAGAAAATACAAATCTCAGGTGTCGCAAGATCCAGATTTACCCAAGTCCTGAACTGAATAAAATATGGAAACATTGGGATGCAGCGTGTAGATATGTCTATAACCAAGCAATAGCTTACCAAAAAAAGAATGGCTCTGTTGGTAAGTTAAAGCTTCGAGACATAATCATGCAGTCTGACTTACCTGAATGGGTAAAAGATACGCCTTGCCACATCAAGCAAAATGCTATCTTTGATGCTCACAGGGCGTACAAAGCTAGTTCGGATTGTAAATTCAGGAGTTGTCGCGCCCCTCGACAAACAATCAAGTTTAATGACTCTAACTTTAGTCAAGGAACATGGTATCCCCGATTGACAAAGGGATTGGCTTTTATCGCCTCTGAGCCAATCCCATCAGAATGTAACCAAGGTACTCAGTTAATTAAATGCAAAAATAGATGGTTCGCAGTTTTCCCAGAATCTGCACCAATCGCACCGACAAAAAGTGATAAAGTCATTGCACTTGACCCAGGTGTTCGCACCTTCTTAACTGGTTTTGATGGCTCTAAGTTCTTAGAATTTGGAGCAGGTGACATGGGACGCATTACCCGTATGTGCCAGCACCTAGACAAACTTGTGGGTCGCATTGCCAAATGCAACTCCCGGCATCAACGACAAAAAATGCGACATGCTGCTGGGCGGATGAGAACCAAAATTCAAGACTTGGTGAATGAAGTCCACAAACAAGTTTCATGTTATCTGACCCAAAACTACCGCGTTATTTTTCTTCCCACTTTCGAGACATCCCAACTGGTTGCCAAAGTGAAAAGAAAGATTCGGTCAAAAACAGCCAGAGCGATGTTAACTTGGGCTCACTATCGGTTCAAGCTATTCCTTAAACAAGCGGCACACCGCCGTGGTTGCACTGTTGTTGATGTTACCGAGGAATATACAAGCAAGACCTGTACTCGTTGTGGACATGTTCATAGCAAGCTAGGTGGGTCTAAAAAGTTTAAATGCCCAGAATGTGGGTTTGAAATCCCCCGCGATTTCAATGGGGCTTTTGGTATATTGCTAAAAGCTTTGAGGGATACCTCCTTCACTATCAGTGATGATGGTGTTGCTATTGCGTCACTGCCCGACAATATGTCGCGTTGTACCGCATAAATGTATCAGTATGGAAGAATGGAAGAATTGGATGAGTCTACCCTTCAAAGAAAGGTACAGACTCCCTTCCTGTTCGGGCATATATGTAGTTGCAGATAATAAAGATTATGTTCTTTATGTGGGCCAGGCTATTAACCTAAGAAATAGGTGGAGTGGAAGAGCCCATCACAGATATACCCAATTAAGCAGGTCTCACAAAAAAAAGGAGTATAAGATACATTGGCTCTCCGTTCCAAGTCTTGAACTGAACGAGAAGGAAAATTATTATATTGAATTATTCCGACCAGAGCTCAATGGTACAAGAGTTAAGAAACACCTTCCTAGTGTACCTCAGGTAGATAGAGAAATTATCCGACTGCTGAAAGTACTCAATCACAAAACTCTTCTCTTTCCTAATATACGTTCTCTAGTAATTGGAACATACATAAATGACGAAGGAAGACAGTCTATAGTCATAGTCAACAACTACAACGATGAGAGCCTAATTTTTAATTCAATAAAAAAGAAGTATTCAAGGCAGATAAGAAACTCTTGGACATGGCTTGAGAACGGGTGCGGATGGGATGAAAGCAAGTATGCCCCAGTACTTTACCCTATATATATGTGGGGTCAATATAACTTTGAGTTTGTGACGATAAACTGGAAATGGTTTAAATACTTAGAAGAATACCCTCAAAATACCATTCAGATTGAGCTACTTGGAGCCTCAGTCAGATCTTTGAGTAATTTTGATGCCATATCTAATTTCAATTTTGAAGAAGTTTGGGGACTTAAAGATGCCGAAGGTAGAGAAAAGCTAAGGCACGAAGCTTACTTAGTTTATCGAAGAAACTTTTTGAGCCTGTGCAAATGATGTGTTGAGATCCACTCGGATAAAGCAGAGTGTTATGGGGCTAGACAACCTCTAGCACAGATTGTAGGCTCACTCAAAGTTGATTGAGGTTCAGCCAAGCTAAATGCAGCATTTGATAGAGTCTCTCCACTGTGAAGCAAAAGCAGCCGACTATTTCCGAGGAAAGCTGTCTATTGGTAGCGATCGCTCTGTCCGCGATTGTGATCGCCCTGGTCTGGGGGTGAAATTTAGGGGTAGCTCACGTAGGTTTGGTCGCTCTGGTGCAATTGCCTAACATTCCGCAGGTCTCTCAACAAAGCAGATAATATTGCTGACACCACACTTGTATAGACGCATCAAGACCTATGTAATAAAGATCGCTATACTTCAAAATCAAACGCGAGCGCACGACTTTCTTATCAGCTGAGGTTGAGTTGCGATCGCAACAGCCATAGCTAAAGCCATGAACAGAGCTTTAGCTGAGACTTCCCATCGCTTCGCTCAATATTCACTGCCCATTGCTACGCGCGGGAGCGGGCGGTTCCTCCCGCGCCCCCCGTACAGTTCACTTATCTGTGGGAGTTCTCT
>JAABUX010002487.1_pt1 | contig 25988 bp, 22 predicted proteins | sample 5561851 | NCBI WGS metagenome assembly JAABUX01 (sample SAMN10711883, study PRJNA513361) | rock metagenome | isolation source: Antarctica rocks | place: Antarctica: Victoria Land, Richard Nunatak red sandstone | collected 2016-01-03 | reverse complement strand
GCTTCGGTTGCCTTTAGTTCATGCAGAGGACGGCCAGCCATGAGTCACGATAGCATGTCGCAGTCAGTTAATCAACGGACTCATGACTCATGACACTAGTATGCCGACCCGTAAATAGCGTTACACAAAGCGACAGCAAAGCGCCGAGCGACTGTAACGCTATTTGCGGGTCGGTACACTAGGGGGCAGCGTCGAGGCTTAATGCGTTTCTGCTGCGCGGCGGACGTCGGAGTGCGGAGTCACGGGGAGCCACTTGCGGCCGTCGCGGGCGAGTAAGTCGTCGGCGGCTTGCGGCCCATCGCTGCCGGCCGCGTATGTCGCTAAGCCGTCGCCATTGTTCGCCCAGGCGTCGAGCACGGGTTTTGTCGCCGCCCAACCCTGCTCGATGTGGTCCGCGCGCTGGAAGAGCGTTACGTCGCCGATCATGCAGTCGTAGATCAGCGTCTCGTATCCGACGTTCGGCGGCTGATCGAAGAAGTCGCCATAGGCGAATTCTGAGGTCACGCGTCCGAGTTTCATCGTCGGCCCGGGAACCTTCACGCTGAAATCTGAGGTGATCCCCTGCGTCGGCGCGATACGTACGGTCAGCACGTTCGGCGTTAAACTCTCGACCGGGGTATCCCGAAAGATGCGATATGGCGCGGGCTTGAAGAAGATCGAAATCGTCGTCAGGTGTTCGGCCGTCCGCTTCCCCGTACGCAAGTAAAACGGCACGCCGCTCCAGCGCCAGTTTTCCACCGCTAACTTCAGCGCCGCATACGTCTCCGTGATACTGACCGGCGATACGTTGTGTTCCGCCCGATATGCGGGCACGTCGCGATCGCCGAGCCTGCCGGCCGCATACTGGCCGCGTACGGCATCCGACGGCGCGACGGGCCGTACGGCGCCGAGCAGGCGCGCTTTCTCGGTCCGTACGTCGTTCGCATCGAACGAGTTGGGCGGATCCATCGCGACCATCCCCAGCAGCTGGAAGAGATGGTTCGGCACCATGTCGCGCAGCGCGCCCGTCGCTTCGTAGAACGATCCACGTTCTTCCACGCCGACGGTTTCGGCGGCGGTTATTTGGACGTGGTCGACGTACTCGCGGCGCCACATCGGCTCGAACGTCCCGTTGCCGAATCGCAGCGCCATGAGGCTCTGCACGGCTTCTTTCCCCAGGAAATGATCGATGCGATATACTTGCCCTTCGCTTGCAACCGAAAGGATCGTCGCGTTGAGTGCCTGCGCCGACGCGAGATCGGAACCGAACGGCTTCTCCACGATCACGCGCCGAAACGCACCGTCCGCCTCGTGCAGCATCCCGGCGGCGCCAAGTCGTTCGACGATCGGTCCGAAGAACCGCGCGGCTACCGCGAGATAGAAGACCGCGTTGCCCTGTATTCGGCCCGCAAGCTGTTCGAAATCGGCCGCGTTTCCAAAGTCTGCGACGACGTAGGTGAGACGCTGCGCGACCCAGCTCCACGTCGCTTCATCGATGGAACTCGGATGGAACTCCGCATGCGGATCGTTCGGAAACGACTGCATCGTCGCGGTCAAGTCTCGCCGCCAATCCTCGGTCGAACGCGCGTTATGATCGACGCCGACCACCGCGAAGCGCTCGTCGAGCAATCCGCTCGCGCGTAAGTCGTACAGCGCCGGCATCAACAGCCGCTTCGTCAAGTCGCCGCCCGCACCGAAGATGACGAGCGTACAGGCGGGTGCGGGAGCGACGCCCGACTTCGAAGGCGGCTCGTGTAAGGTAGTCACGTCCCCTCCTTGCGCTCACTATTTGCGGTTCCTTTTGCGCGACGCCCGCGGCTTGGGGAAGGAGGTATGCATGCAGTCTGGCCTCAACCGCATCGCCTTCGCGGCGCCGCTTGCCCTGTGTATCGCTTGCAGCGGCGGAGGCGCCTCCGGCGGCTCGTCGGCCGCGGGGGTCGATCGCGGTACCTCTCCGTCCGGTCCCGCCCCGGGCGCGACGGCAACGGCGACCGCGATAGCGACGGCGACGCCGCCTCCTCCCGCCGGCGCGACGCCGACTCCGTTGCCGACCTCCGCCGCTAACGCGGCGCTGCACGTACCGGCCGGCTTTTCGATCGGCGTCATCGCGCGCGTACCGTCCGCGCGCGGTCTGACGATGCTGCCGAACGGCGACCTGCTCGTCGGCTCTGACGGCTCCGCGCTCACGATCGTACCGAACGCCGACGATGTCGGCGTAGCCGGAGCTCCGCAGGTCTTCGCAAACTTCCCGGATCCGCCGTCGTACGGCGTAGCGTATGCGAACGGCACCGTCTATGCCGGCAGCAACACGACGGTGTGGGCGATGCCGTATCGTACGGGCGACCGGTCTGCTGCGTCGCAATCGGCGATCGTACGCGTGCGTCAGGGTCCGGTCGCCCCGCACAGTGACGGCGACGTCCATCGTTCTACGTCGGTCGCCGTAGCCGGTTCGCGTCTGTTCGTTTCGGTCGGATCGTCGTGCAACGCGTGCACCGAGGTCGATCCGACGCGCGCGACGGTGCAGACCACGGGTCTGTCCGGAGGGACGCCGGTCACCTACGCTAAGCGTATTCGCAATGCGATCGCGCTTGCCGTCAACCCCGTCAGCGGCGTTGTCTGGGCCGGCGGCGCGGGACAAGACGCCTTACCGACGCTGCATCCGTACGAATTCATCGATGCGCTTTCGACGCACTCGGCGCCCGCCGACTATGGCTGGCCTGAATGTGAAGAAAACCAGCACGCTTACATTGCGGGGGCCGACTGTTCGCATACCGTGACGCCGCTCGTCGAATTTCCGGCCTATTCGACCCTTACCGGAGCGGCATTCTATCCGCCGCAGCAAGGCGGCGCCTACGCCTTTCCCGCCGCTTATCGCGGGGGCTTATTCGTTTCCGCTCACGGGAGCTGGCACACGCCAAACGGCCATCATGTTCCGCCGCGCGTCGCCTTCGTTGCGATGAACGGCGACGCGCCCCTAAAGCCGGCGAATTGGAACGATCCGACGACGCAATGGTCGGAATTCATCGGCGGATTTCAGAACGATGCGGCGAGCGACGCGCGCGTCGGGAGGCCTGACGGCATCGCCGTCGGTCCGAACGGCAGTCTATTCATCGCCGACGATTCGGCCGGCGTCGTGTATCGCATTCGCCCGCACTAATCGTTCGCGGGCTGGCGGTCGAAAGGCACCGCGGCAGTCACCGTACAGCGATTCGTTTCATTTCTCGCGACCGCAAGCGTGCAGCCGAGCTCGACCAATAACGCCAAGCCGCGGCCCCGTTCCTCGAATACCAGCGCCGGCAGATCGGCCGTGCGTAATGCGAAGGCGGGACCGTCGTTCGTCACCGCAAGAATCGCCGAACCCTCCGCCGTGCGCAGCGACACCTCAACGACCGACCCGCTGCCATGATCGATCGCGTTCGACACCAATTCGCCGGCCGCAAGTTCGGCAAGACTCACGGCAGTGTCGGGAGCGCCCGTCGTCGTAAGCAGCGTACGTACGGCATGGCGCGCTTTTGCTACTTCTGCGAAATCTGCCGGCAGCGTCAGCACGGTCGCAGACTCTCCCGGCTTGACGGAGGGCAGGGCCTCTTGCGGCGGGCTCGCCGTTTTTAACGGGTCTCGGACACTCTTTCATCGCTAGCGGGCGGACGTTCGTCGAAGCGGGCGGATGGGCCGATCTGTGCCACGAGTACCGCCACGTCGTCCGATGCGGCGCGGCCGCTGAGGATACGCTCCACCAGCGCCCGGGCCGGGTTGCGCGCGTGGGCGATTTGCTCGTCGCCCATCGCAGCGTGCAAGCGTCGATGCCCTTCTTCGATGTCGCGCGTGGCCTCGACGAGTCCGTCCGTGAAGAAAACCAGCGTCGTCCCCGGCGGCGTTTGAACTACGGCCGTCGTTCGCTTGCCGCGCTCGCGCAACCCGAGCAGTAACCCGGGGGAAACGAATTCTTCGATGCGCCCGTCGGGGTCGCGCGCGACGGGACCCGGATGGCCCGCGGACGCAAACGTGAACTGCTGCGTCCGAGCATCGAGAATGCCGGCCATGGCGGTTGCGTAGGCGTCCGCAGACTGCGCGCGCACGGTGCGATCGGCAGCGTCGAGCATGGCGTTGGGATCGGGTAAGACCATCGCCACCGCTTGCATCGCCTGGCGCACCTTGCCCATCGTCACCGCCGCCGCTAAGCCATGTCCCAGCACATCGCCGATCGTGATGACGACTCGCAGGTCGTCCAAGACGAAGGCATCGTACCAATCGCCGCCGATGGTCGCCTCGTCGCTGCCCGGACGGTAATCGGCGGAAAGGTGCAGGTGATCGACGTTCGGCAGGCCGCCGGGAAGTGACGCTTCCTGGAGCGTCACCGCGATCTTGCGCTCCCGTTCGTAGGCGAGCGCGTGATCGAGCGCCAAGCCCGCGCGCGTAGCGATCTGTTCGGCGAACTGCAAGTCTTCGGCGGTGTAGCGCTCGCGTTGATCGCGCCCGTCCAGCACGCACGTCAACGAACCGAACGTTCGGCCATTTTGGGCGGAGCGAATCGGGACGAAGATGAGCGAGCGGATGTCGAGACGGTCGAGGTCGGCGCCGCATGCGGCTCGCATGCCGGTCGTTTCCATCCAGTCGGGCGGGAGCGTGGCGATGAGCGTCGATTCGCCGCGTCGAATCGCACGCGCGACGGGGTGTTCCAGGTTTTCGTTTCTGGCGGCTGCGGCGCGTTCGATCAGCGCAACGACGTCGCGGTCGCGGTGGCGCGCCGCGACGACGCGGATCTTGCCGTCGGCCGCGAGCGCGTCGACCGTGCAAAACGTCGCGAAACTGCGTACCACCGAATCGGCGACGTTGCGGACCGTGCCGTCGAAATCGAGCGAGCCGTACATCGCGGCGCCGGTCTCGGCCAGCGCTCGCATGCCGACTTCCACGCGCCGGCGTTCGCGCAGGTCGCGTCCGACCGCAGCCGTCCCGGTGATGCGTCCCGTCTCGTCGGACAACGTGAAGCCGTTGTACCAGATCGGAACCGCCGCGCCGGTGCGAAAATTGCGAAAGCGAAACTCGCCGACCCAGCGGCCCTGGCGCCGCATCGTCGGCAGGATCGCGTCTTCGACGTACGCGCGATCGGCGGCGAGGAAGTAATCGAGTAACGGCGTCCCTAAGCCGTCGTCCGCGGAGCCAATCGCGAGCATGCGGCGGCCCGCGGCGTTAATGTACGTCGAGTTTCCCGCCGCGTCGGCGATCGCAATGAAGTCGTCGCTCGCCTCCACGAGCCGCACGAATTGCTCGCGACCTTCGTCGGCCCGGCGCTGATCGTCGATGTCGACATTGACGCCAACCCAGCGTACGATTGCACCGTCGGCGTCGCGCTGGGGCAACGCTCGCGCGAGTTGCCAGCGATACGATCCATCCGCCGTGCGGTAGCGAAATTGGGTCTCGTACGATTCGCCGCTCGCGACGGAGGCTTGCCAACGCGTACGCACGGCATCGCGTTCGTCCGGGTGGACGTCTTGCATCCAACCCTCGCCCAGCCGTACGCCCGAGGCCAGCGCGTCCGTGGGGTGCCGGGAGGGGGCTTCGCTAATGTAGTCGACGTTGCCGTCGGGCGCTGCCGACCAGACGACGCCGGGAAGTGCTTCGCCGAGCACGCGATAGCGCTCTTCGCTGCGCGCGAGTGCGTCGGCACGAGCGGCCGCGTCACGGGCGCTGCCGGAGAGCGCTTCCAGCGCGCTCGCCATGCCCGCTTCGGCGATACGGCGATCGTGGATGTCGGTAACGGTCCCGAACCAATTTGCGACCAAACCGGCTGCATCGCGTATCGGGTCGGCTTGACCGACGACCCAGCGATATGACCCATCGCCGAAGCGAAGCCGAAAAGCGTCGCGGTACGCTCGTCCTTCGGTACGTGCGGCTCGCCATGCCTCGGTGAAGGCGGCGGCGTCTTCGGGATGTACCGAACCTTCGAGTCCGTGCTCGAGTAGCGTCCGCGAGTCGTTGCCCGTGAAGCGCTCCCACCCGCGCGAGACGAAGCCGAGCGTGCCGTTGGGTCGTGCGATGAATGCGATAATCGGCAACGCGTCGAGGACGGCCGCGTAGGTGGTCGACGAGTCGTAGTCCAGGGCGCGCATGACGGGACGCGTCGTTTTCCGCGCGTCGAGACCGTAGTCCGCTACGGCGCGAAACGACTGGCCCAATGGAGCGATGCTTGTGCCGAGTTCGGCATCGCACGTTCGACCGAGTTTTTCGCGCCGCTGATCGGCATGGGCGGGGACCGCATGCTACCGAGGCGCTGCTCCGCCTCATCGGCATCGAAGCGACGATCGATGTAGCGGCGCATGGCGACGATGCAGCTTCGAGTAAACCGGCGCCCGACATCGTGATCGCCGCACTCGAGAAAGCTGAGCTCGACGCTTCTTGCGCCGTGCTCTTGGGCGATACGCCGTACGAGGTCGAGGCGGCTACGGCAGCCGACGTTGCAGCCATCGCGCTGCGCCGCGGTGGGCGCAGCGACGACGACCTGCGGGGGTCAGTCGAGATTTACGACGACCCGGCGGCGTTACTCGAGACGCTCGGGGGGTAACACGTCGATCGTCTCGTGACGCACGCTGCCCGCATACCGTTGCGAGGTTTGCACGTCGCGTTTCGAGATGTGGACCTCCTCGACGACACGAGCGTGCTTTACGATCTCCACTTCTTCGGCCCGAAGCAAAACCACGATCGCCTCGCCCCCAGCTTCGAGCATCGGCGTTCCGTCGCCAGGGGCGTACTCGACGACCAGTTCTTCGTGCATCACGTCCACTTCGATCGTTTTGCGAACGACGACCGGCCGGCGAGTTATCGTCGCAACGCGCCCGCGGACGCGTTGGGTAACGGCTTCGAGTCGCTCCGCGTGCAAAGCGATACGTTGCGCGTCGACCACATTGGGCGACGAAGCAACGGTTTCATCGTAGAGCTCGCCGTGCGAGTTACTCAAGCGATCGACCGCGCCCGAACTCTAGCGGCTCGGCGGACGCGTTTGGTCCGCGGGGTCGACGACGAGTTCTTCGTGACGGATCGTTTCCGAAACGTTCTCGGTTCCTGCGACCGCGCGCTTGCCGATCTCCACTTCTTCGGTAACGACCGTGCGCTTATCGACGCGAACTTCCTCGCGCGATAACGGAACCGTCACCGTCTCGTCCTGTCCGATCGTGCCGCCGACGGCACCACCGGTTACCGGACGGCGCTCGATAACGAGTTCTTCGTGAGCGACCGGCACGTCGATGGACTGCTGCTCGGAAACCACGCGCTTGCGAATGTTTGCCGAACCGCTCGCGACGCGTACTTTATCGATGGCAAGCCGTTCGGACTTCAGTTCGAGCGTCCGTTCGTCGGCCACGTCGCCCCTTGCTTGATTCATCGCCGCACCAGCCGCCGTTGCGGCCATGCCCGTCTTCGCCATTCCGGTCGTTGCGTCGCCGACGCCCTGCGAGCCGAGGTCCGCACCGTGGCGCCGCAAAACGTCGATTGCGTCGGCCGAGCGGCTTCCGGCTTTAACCGTTACGAGCGCTCCGCCGCGTGCGACGCCCTCTTCGAAGTGGCTTGCGTCGGCCTGCGACATGCCGAGTTCGCCGAGCGTGTCCCGAAACGCAGTTCCGCTGGCGGTATGATCTTTGAAGAAGTCGGTTTCGGGATTTGCTAAGGGTTGCGCAGCCGGCGCTTCGTGGTCGTCTGCGACTTCACTGATCTGAGCGCTGGAGAAGCCGGTGCGTTGCAGCTCTTCCAATGCCGTCTCGCCGCGAGCCGGGTCGGTGAAGAGACCTCCGATAATTCGATCGTTCATAATTTCCCCATAATTGAAGAGATGCTCGTTGGCAGAGCGAATGGGTTCTGCCCAACCAATCGAATAATCAACCGCATCACCACCAGATCGTCGCTTACGCTTGCAGTGTGTGACGAAACGACGGCGCGGGATGTCCGGCGTTATAGAATTCTCTCGCTACGCTCTACACAGGAAGGCCCTATGCGCACGTTTACTCATCCGCCGTCGACGCCGGCACGATCCGTCGTCCGAGCGGCGATGGCAGCGCTCTGCTTCGCCGTTGCGAGCAATGCGCTTCCGCAAGCGGCCTCTGCAATGACGCAGGCCGCGCCGCCTATTAGCGTCGACGGATCCGCCGTCGGCGTCCCCGCGCTCGAACGAAACGGACGCGTCTTCGTGCCCGTGCGCGGAGTCTTCGAGAAGTTGGGAGCGTCGGTCGACTTTACGCCGCCCGCCTCCATCGACGCCCGTCAACATGGTCGCGATCTCGCGAAGCTGGCGGTCGGCAATCGGTCTGCGACGGTTCGCGGCGCACAACAGACGCTCGACGTTGCGCCGTTCTTGTCGGGCGGCCATGCCATGGTACCGCTGCGGCTGATCAGCGAAGCCGCAGGCGCGACCGTTGCCTATGCGCAGAACCCGCGTTCCATTCGCATCACGCAGGCCGTTGCTGCCGCGCCGGCAGCGGCCGCCACTGCCGACGCCGCGGCCCAAGCGCCGCAAGAACGCCATGGCATTCCGTGGTGGGTATGGCTCCTCGCGGCCCTCGTGCTCCTCGGGATCATCCTGGCGCTGACGCGTCGCAAGAAAGATCCGGTCATCGCCACGAGCTCGACGGGCCGTCGTGCCGATCCAACCATTAAAACGCGCAAGTAATAAAGGAGTCTCATGAATACCGTTACCGACTGGACCGCAGGATTCATCACTGGCCTCACCGCGGGGCTCGAACGCTTCTTCGGCGCCATTCCCAACATTCTCGGCGCGCTGCTGCTGCTCGTCATCGGATGGATCATCGCCGGCATCGTCGGAAATCTGTTTGCCAAGCTGTGCCGTGCGTTACACGTCGACACGGTCAGCACGCGCGTTGGCGCCGCCGACTTTCTCGCGCAGTCCGGGACGCGCCTCAAGGCGAGCGACATTCTCGGAGAACTGATCAAGTGGGTCATTCGGCTCGTCTTCATCGAGATGGCCGCCGAACAGCTCGGCATGCCGCAAGTGTCGGCGATCATCAATCAGATCTTGGCCTTCGTCCCCAACATCATCGTCGCCGTCGTCATTCTCGGAGTCGGTGCGTTCTTGGGCAAACTTTTGGGCGGAATCGTACACGGCGCGGCGAGCGAGGCGCGGCTCGGTAACGCGAATCTGCTCTCGCGTCTTACTTATGGAGCCGTCATCGCGTTCGCGATTATTGCAGCGCTTAACGAACTCAATGTGGCCCCGGTGGTCGTCAATACGCTCTACATCGGACTCGTTGCGGCGCTGGCGCTGGCCTTGGGGTTGGCCTTCGGCTTGGGCGGTCGCGAGACGGCCGCACGTCTTACGGAGCAGTGGGCCGGCCAGCTCGAGACCAGTGCCAAAAAAGTCCAGGCCGCCTCGGCGACGCGTTCGGCCGGAACGCTTCCCTCCGACCCCGCCTCGAGAATCCGTACGTCGTCTCCGTAAGGTGACGAACCCTCGCCGTTTGGGTAACGGCAGCAAGCTCCCCCGATTTACAACTCTTCGTTTAAGGACGTGAAGATGGATACGAACCGTGGATATGCCTACGACGAAAAAGAAGCGAGTCCGTACGACCGAGGAACGCTCGCAGCGATTTTCGACACGCCCGCCGACGCGAGATTAACGCTTCAAGACCTCCACGACGCCGGGTTCCACGGTACGTGGATGGGCGTGACTTCGAGCGACCGCTCCACTTCCGCGAGCGGCGCCGACGATACGGCGACCGGGTACGCTGCAAGTCCCGGCGGTTCCGGCGCGGCGGGAACGGGCGGCGAGCGCCGGGTAGAAACGGTCGAGGGCGGCGGTTTCGGAGCGGCGCTGTCGCGCTTCTTCGGCGAGACCTCGCACCATTCGCTCTACGATTCGCTCACGAAGGAAGGCGTTCCGGGCAGCGATGCGCTGGCGCTCGAGCATCGTTTGCATGACGGTGGCGCCGTGATCACGGTCAAAGTCGCCGACCGTTACGACGAGGCCCTGTCGATCTTGCAGCGCGGCCGTGGCGACGTCTCGGGTTCGTCGGAAATGACGGGCGGTGCCACCGGCGTGCGAGACGCCGGTTTGGCAGCTGGTGCGGCCGCCACTGCAGACATGCGTACGAAGTCGATGGATTACGATCGCGATGACGACAAACGCAAGTTGACGCTTAGCGAGGAACGTCTCGCCGTCGACAAGCAGCGCGTTTCGGCCGGTGAAGCGACTATCGAGAAGCGCGTAGTGACCGAACGTGCGTCGGTGGACGTGCCGGTGATGCGTGAGGAACTGTTCATTCAGCGCCGCCCCGTTGCCGAAGGCGATCGGACCGTATCTGCCGGGACGATCGGAACCGACGAGACGATCCGCATTCCGCTCATGCGAGAACAAGTCGTCGTCGACAAGCGTGCGTTCGTTCGTGAAGAGGTCTCGATCGGCAAGCGCACGGTGAATGAGACGCAGCGCGTCGAGGATACCGTTCGTCGCGAAGAGCTCGACGTCGACGATTCGACTTCGACCGGTCGCAGCGCGACCGGCGACGTTCGTGACGCAAGCCTCGATCCGACGACTCGTCGCGATCGTCCGTAGCATCCGGCGTCCTAAGCATCGGGTAGGTGGCCGGAGGGAGTTCCATAGTGGGGCTCCCTTTTGCGTTGGTTGCGCGGCATGGCGTGTAACTGGGGCGTGTAACTCGGCGTTGCAAGTCTTGCTCGGCTCCCAGGTGTCTGTCGTCTTAGAGGACGGCGCCATTCACCGCCGTGTACGAGCAGGCCGAGCGCTATGCGCGAACTGTACGAGCGCGATTTCAAATCCGGCAAAAGCCAACGTGCTAGATCTCCGGGCGCATTCCAGCCCCGGCCTAGCCACTTATGAAATAAGGCCACGCCGGAACGCCGTGACCGCCGCGTGCGCACGATCGCTTGCCGATAACTTCTCGAGAATGTCTCGAACGTGGCCTTTCACGGTGCCGAGGCCGATATGAAGGGCTTCGCCGATTTCGACGTTGCCGATGCCTTCGGCAATTAAGCGCAACACGTCGAGTTCGCGCTGCGTGAGCGGCGACGATTTGAGCGATACCGTGCGGCCGGAGAAGCGGCGCATCACGACGTGCGCGATGCGCGGGTCGAAGTACGCACCGCCAGCCGCTACAGCGCGAACCGCATCCAGCACGAACGATGGATCGGACGACTTGACGCAATACGCGTCCGCGCCCGCAGCGAGCGCCGCAAATACTTCCTCGTCGAGCTCGTGCATCGTCAGAATTACGACGCCGACGCGTCCGGCGACGGCCTTGATCTCGCGCGTGAGCGCAATCCCGTCACGGCCGGGCAGGCCGATGTCGACGATGGCGACGTCGGGCGCTTCGCGTACGATGGTCGCCACGCCGTCGATCCCGTCGATTGCTTCGCCGGCCACGTCGATGCCGGCTTGAACGAGTGCGGTGCGCAAGCCGGCCAGCGTCAGCGCGTGGTCTTCCACCACGACCACGCGAATGCGATCGCTCACGACGCGCGACCGCGCGGTAGCGCGATCGTGAAGCGCGATCCGCGCGGCTCTCGCGGCGCGTACGTCACCGCGCCGCCGCTCTCTTCGGCAACGCGGCGCACGAGATAGAGGCCCAGTCCCGTTCCGCCGCCCCCGCGCGAGGCCGCGCCCGCGAAACGCGTGAAGAGCGAGCCGCGCATCGTCTCCGGGACGCCATAGCCGTCGTCGTCGACGACGATGCGAACGACGCCATTGCCCGGCTCCACGCGAACTTCGACGTGACCGCCCTGCGGCGTGTGCTGCAACGCGTTCGCCAACAGGTTTGCGACGGCACGGCGCAGGTCGCCGCGGTCGGCGAACGCCGTCACGCCGGCGCCGTTGGCGGGCAAGCCCATCGAGATGCCGCGCGCTGCTGCGATCGAATGCAACTCGCCGCCGACCTGTCGCACGAGATCGTTTGCTTCGACGGGCTCGCGCGCGGGATCCCGTTCGCCTGCTTCAAACCGTGCCACGCTTAGCAGCGTGTCCGCCAGCCGCGCGAGGTCGTCGGTCGCGATGACGCTGCGCCGTACGACCTCGAGATATGGTGGCGGCAGCGTGCCGTACTCGCCCCGCTCTGCTTGTCGCAGCGTCATGCCCAGTGCCGCGAGGGGCGTGCGTAGATCGTGCGACAGCGCGTAGATGAGATCGCGAATAACCGCGCTGCGCTCGGCGAGTTCGTCGTTGCGTTCGGCGAGTTGCGCGAAGAGGAACGCTTGCGCGAGCGCGGCGGCGCAAGCGCGGGCATACATACGCAACAGCGACGCGACGGCCTGCCGTCCCAAGCTTTCCGCGTCGTGAGACGCCAGCACCAGAACGCCGAAGGCGCGTTCACGGTCGGCGATCGGGACGGCCAGCGCCGTAGCGGCTTGTAACCGTTCCAGCAGGAACGCGCCCACGGGATCGTGCGAACGCACCGGCGTCACGTCGCCGGCATCGGCTACCCGGCGTACGAAAGAGACGACCTCAGGCGTCGTCGCCGCGTCGTCGACCACGACGTCGACGCTTGCAAGCGACGCGCGGAGCGGCGTCTCGCCGCGCCGTAGGGGATAGAATCGCGCGTCGCCGACCTCGAACGCCGCAATCGCTTCGCGCACGATCGCTCGCACGACCAGATCGGTCGAAAGTGAACCGCGCACGCGATCGATTGCGAGCGAGAGTGCCGCCTCGCGGCGCGCGCGCGCATCTTGCGCCGAGAGCGCTCCGATGCGGCTCGCGCGCTCCTGCGCGATCGTGCTGACGATCGCCACGAGCACGATCGCGACGGCCGATAGAATCCGGTCCGCGATGCCGACGGCATCGTATCGTCCATCTTGCCGCGCGTTGGCATAGCCCGCAACGATGTCCGCGACGAGCGCCGCGGCCGCGAGCGACGTCGTCAGCCGTCGCGACGCCGCGAACGCCGAAACGGCAACCGGGATTGCAGCCAGGATCGCGACGACGAGCGTCTGTGGCGTAAGCACGTCGAGCACGAAAACCGCGACGAGCGACACCCACGACACGAGTGCGATATAGCGCCCCGGCACCCCCTGCGTTTCTGCGGCACGGGACGACTCGCCCTTCGGCGAACGCTCGGGCAGTGGATCGCCCCGACGCGCAGACCTTGCTTGCCGAACTGGGTCTCGAGCCTCGCTTGACGGTGTATCTCGGCGGCGCAATCGGCTCGGGAAAGACGCATCGCATCCTCATGGAAGCGCTCGCGCAACAGCGGGCCGGGCGCCGGGTCGCGATCGGCTGGATCGAAACCAAGGGACGGCCGAACCTCGATGAGCTCGCAGCGCGTCTACCGCGCATTGCCGCCAAGGCATACGATGGCATATGGGATTTCGATCTCGGCGCGGCGTTGCGCAGCGATTACGAGACGTTCGTTCTCGACGAACTCGCGCATACCAATCCTCCCGGCGCCGCAAGCCACAAACGCTGGCAAGACGCGGTTGCCCTGCGCATGGCGGACCGCTCGGTGCTCGGCGCGTTCAACGTGCAGCATCTCGAAAACGTCGCCCCCGTCGCCGAGAAGATCGTCGGCCGTCCCATCACGGAGATCGTCCCGGTATCGTTTTTGAAGTCGGTCGATTCCGTGATCGCGCTCGACGTGTCGCCCTCGGTTCTCGAATCGCGCTTGCATGCGGGTCGCATCGTGCACGCCGAAGACGTCGAGCGCGCAGCCGGCGGCATCTTCAAGCCGCAAAATCTCGCGATGCTCCGCGAGCTGTTGCTGCGCACGGTCGACGACCTCACGATTCCGGTCGTTGCGCCGTCCCGCGTGTCCAACGCGGTTGCGCTCGTGACGCCCGGTTTCGAGCCGACCCAATACGTGCGACGAGTCGCTGCCTTTGCGGACGCACTCGACCTGACGCTCGAGACGACCTCCGCCGGAAACGTCGACGAAGCGGCGCTGGCCGTCGCGACGCGCGAAGTCGATGCGACGCGTATCGCGCTGCCTCCCGGCATCGAACGTGGCAGACTCGAGGCCGTACATGCCTCGCTCGTCGCCGTTCCGGCGCGGGAGGGCGTCGTCGAGCGGCTCCTACAGCGCTCGCTCGATCGCGACGTGTACGTCGCCGATCCGCTCCGCGTGTTGCATCACCGCGGACTCGACGATACGCGCCATCCGTACGGTACCGCCTTGCGTGATCGTCAGAAGATCGGCTACGGCAAGCTGACGATCTACCTGGGTGCAGTCGCCGGCTGCGGGAAGACGTATGCCATGCTCGACCGCGCAACACAGCTGCGCGACGAGGGCGTCGACGTGATCGCGGCGTTGATCGAAACGCACGGTCGTGCCGAGACGGCTGCCAAGCTCGAAGGCATCGAGACGATCGCCCGCCTTCCGAGCGGCGAACTCGACACCGAAACGCTGCTGGCGCGCCGCCCGCAGATCGCGCTCGTCGACGAACTCGCGCATTCGAACGTTGCCGGCAGCGCCTTTGCAAAGCGCTACAACGACGTGCTCTCGATCGTACGCGCCGGCATTCCCGTCATGACGACGCTCAACGTTCAGCACTTAGCCGGACTCGGCGATGCGGTGCAGCGGCTGACCGGCACGCACGTACGCGAAACGGTGCCCGACACGATCTTAGAGGTCGCAGACGAAGTAATTTTCATCGACGTGGCGCCCGACGTGCTGCGCCAACGCCTCCGCGAAGGGAAGATCTACCCGCCCGAGCGTATCGACGCCGCGCTCAAGCACTTCTTCCGCACGGAAAATCTCAAGGCGCTGCGCGAGTTAGCGGTTCGCGAACTCGTGCATGCGCGCTCCGAGCGCCGGCGCTCGCGCCCCTTCGACCGCCTCGTGCTCGGCGTCGCCGCTCGCGAACGCGACGTCGCGCTCGTGGAACGCGTAGGCCGCATCGCAGATCGTCTCGGCGCCGAATTTCGCACCGTGCACGTCGCTCGTGACGGCGAGGTACGAAGCACGGCACTCGATGCGCTCGAACGCGCGACGCGCCGCGCGCGCGGCACGTTTCTACTCGACCGCGCGCCCGATCCCGCCGCTCGCCTCACCGAGATGGCGAAGCTCGACGACGCGCTCGTTATCGAATCTCGGCGCCGCCCCTCGCGCCCGTTCGGCGGCCGTTCGTTCGCAACGCGCTTATGGAATGCCGGCGCACGAGAGATCGTCATCCTCGCGCCCGAAACCCCGCTCGCGCCCCCCACCCGCGACGTTTAGCGGCGCTACTGAGGGCCGGAGCGCGAAGCTTCGTCAGTACGATCGAGCGAGATTCTGATCGCCTTATTTCCGCCGTCAGCGTATTTGAGAGCACGCCGCTCGGCGGGCGGATCGAATGTATAGAAAGGGGCGGCACCCGGTTGCACTAAATTTTGAAGACTGCTTTGCTTATGCTCTCTCATAAACGCGCGGACAATCGCTCCTCTTTAAAGTCGACGATTTTTCGCGAACCGACGTTGAGCCCGCTTTAGTCTAGCCCAGGCTAACGAAGCGTGCGTAAATCACTAGCAAACTATTTCACATCTTGCCATCACCGAAATGGCTTCCGCGTTAGCTCGGCGGTGTCGCGAATGCAACCGCAGACGCACGGCGATGCTGAGACTATTCTTTTCACCGCACGGGGAACACCGCTGAGAGCGGCCGATGCGCTCGACCTTGCGCTCGCAAGATCCCCTCGAGCCAAAAGCCTCCTCACTTTTGATCGCAGAATGGCGGAGGCAGGCTGTGCCATCGGCTTAGTCACGATACCGGCGTGAGAGGGGAGGCGCGTGCTACGATCTCAGGTGGTTGACAGAGTGAGAAATGGCCCTTATTATGCATAGAGCTTTATGGTAAAAGATGCGAACCCTTCGGGTCCGGCGGCCGAACGACGCTTCGATACGATAGAGTACGGCGGCCGTCGCTGGTCATCGCCATTTCCATTGCGCTTGCCCCGCTCCTCGAAACGATCGATAGCACGATCGTCAACGTCGCGCTGCCGGACTTGCAGGGTAACCTTGGTGCGACGCTCGACGAAGGTGCGTTCGTAATCACCGCCTATCTCGTATCGAACGTCATCGTCATTCCGCTCACGCCGTGGTTCGCGGAGCGTTTCGGCCGACGGCAGTACCTCACGATCTCCATCGTCGGCTTCACCGTGGCTTCCGTGCTATGTGGATTTGCCTGGAATATTTGGGCGCTGATCGCCATGCGTTTCGTGCAGGGCTTCTTTGGCGGCGGCCTCATCGCGACGACGCAGAGTGCGCTGCGAGACCTATTTCCGGCGGAGCAAGCGAACGTGAGCCAAGCGATTTTCGGCGTCTGCATCGCGATCGGGCCGATTCTAGGTCCGCTGCTCGGGGGGATCATCGTCGACGATCTGAGCTGGCCTTGGATCTTTTTCGTTAACGTCGTTCCCGGAACGATTGCCGGCGTAGTCGTGGCGACGATGCTGCGCAACCCATACGAGCCTAAGAAACTCGCCGTCGACGGCGCAGGCGTAGCATTACTGGCATTCGGCATAGCCGCGCTGCAATACATGCTCGACGAAGGGGAACGCAAAGACTGGTTCGACAGTTCGATCATCCGCACGTGCGCGTTCGTAACCGTCGTGGGCTTGGTCGGATTCGTGATGCGCGAAGTTACCGCACGGAAGCCCATAGTAGATCTGCGCGCGCTACGCGATCGCAGCATCTGGTCTGGATGCCTGCTCGGGGCGGGCTTCGGCACAACGCTGATCGGCGTCAATTTCATCTTGCCGCAGTACTTGCAAGGAACGCTTGCCTTCACACCGACCTTGAGCGGTCAATACTTACTATTTCGCGGCGTGCCGGTCGTGTTGCTCGCGCCCGCAATTGGCGCGATCCTGGGCGGTAACAAGATCGATCCACGATGGCTCATCGCCTTTGGATTGCTGTGTACCGGACTCGGCACCGGCTGGCTCGGTACGGTGACGACCTCGAACAGCGATTTTGGAACGCTGGTTTGGCCGCTCGTCCTTGCCGGCGTCGGAACGGCGTTCCTGATCATCCCGCTGCTCACCGTCGTCGTCTCGAGCGTCTCCGCGGACGTCGCTCCGGCTGCAAGCGCCTTCGTTACCCTTTCGATCCAACTCGGCGGCTCGATCTCGAGCGCCGTCGTCGTAACGTTGCTCGACCGCCGGCAACAATGGCACGCCGACATCTTGGCCGGCTATGCGGGAACGCGCGTTCCGACTGCGATGCGAGAAGTGTCGGGAAGCATCGCGTCGCTCGTCGGACTCGTGCGAACGCAGTCATTCGTGCTCGCGTATGCGGACGTGGCCTTTCTCGTGTCGGCAGTCGCGTTCGCCCTCATTCCGTTCGTTGCGATCGTGCGGCGACCGCCCAAGGGTGTTCCACTCGAGGCGGCCTCCGGATGAGCGGCATGCAGCGCATGGCAGACGAGATGCAGGCGTGCCTCGATGAAGCCAAGCAGGCAGATCAACAGCATACCGAACTCGCTGCAATCTCCTGAGGACGGCCGTCAGGTAGCGGAAGTCAGCCGTCGGCGGTATCGAGCGTGTCGAGTTCGATACGCTCGAAACCCTCTGCGACCGCGGCCAGCGTAGCCACGAAACGTTTGCGGTCGCGAGCACTTACGTTTTCGAGTGCTCGCGTTATCGCGCGCATGTGGAGCGGCGTTACTCCCGCTATGAGCCGTTCGCCGGCTTCGCTCAATCTCACGATCGTGCTTCGCCGATCCGTCGGTGACGTCGCGCGTACGACCGAGCCGTCTCGTTCGAGCGCGTTGACGACGAAGGTTACATTCGGTTGCGTCATGCGCAGGAACTCACTCATTTGCGTCACGCTCATTCCGTCGCCGGAGCGAAGCAGGTGCAGCACGTCGAGCTTGGTAGACGTCAGTTCGCTGCGATCGAGCCACGTCGCCACCGCGTGCTCGACGCGACGCGCCGCAGAGCGCAGCGCCAAGAAAAGTTCGAGGGCACCGCGGTCGCCTTGCGGCACGTCTTCGACCATCTTCGCGATGTACGCCTGAGGTACGCCGCTCAACCGCGAGAAATCGCTTAAGCCGGTCATCTCCGCTTCATTCGACGCGCGGGGCCAATAACGCTATGCTCATCGCACCATTTCGACCTTGAGCCGTCTTAGCGCTCGAATCTACGTGCTCGCGCAAAGGATGGCTCGAGACAACTTCTCATCGACGAAGGTCCACCGTAAGCGGAACCGCAGCAACGAGGCGCTTTTCGGCTTAGCTGCTGCTTCTCGCAGATGCTGCATCGAGATCCAGATTAACGCGCAACACGTCGACGCGCGGCTCGCCGAGGAAGCCGAACGTCCGTCGCTCCGTATCGCGTGCGACGATCGCGCGTACCGCATCGATTGGCATGCGACGTGCCCGTGCAATCCGCGCGAGTTGATAGGCTGCCGACGCCGGCGAGATGTGCGGATCGATCCCGCTGGCGCTCGACGTCACGAGGTCGGCTGGGATGGGGCCCGTCGCTTCCGGATTCTCGCGGCGCACCGCGGCGATAGTGGCCCTGGTTGCGTCGTACCACTTCTTAGACGTCGGACCGAAGTTCGTTCCCCCCGTGGCAGTCGGATCGTATCCCTTCGTACCGGCCGCAGAAGGGCGCGGATGCAGATAGCCTGGACCTGCGAAGTTCTGCCCCACAAGCCGGGAACCGATCACGTGGCCGTCGCGTTCGATGAGCGAGCCCGTCGCTTGCGCGTGAAAGAGCGGCGTCGCGATCGCCCATATCAACACCGGATATAGGATGCCGAATCCGAGCATCGATACGAGCGCCGTGAGTGCGGCCGTCGCGAGCGTTTTCATGCGGGCGCTCCGGTCGCGTGCAACGCCACGAGAATAACGTCGATGACTTTGATGCCGGCGAAGGGCACGATCAGGCCGCCGAAGCCGTAGACGAGTACGTTCTCGCGTAACACCGCATTCGCACCGCGTGGTTTGTACGTCACGCCGCGAAGCGCGAGCGGGATGAGCGCGACGATGATGAGCGCGTTGAAAATGATGGCAGAGAGGATCGCGCTTTGCGGTGTGGCCAGGCGCATGACGTTGAGCGCATCCATCGGCGGGTAGATCGACGCAAACATCGCGGGCAGGATCGCGAAATACTTGGCGACGTCGTTTGCAATGGAGAATGTCGTGAGCGCGCCGCGGGTCATGAGCAGTTGCTTGCCGACTTCCACGACCTCGATCAACTTCGTCGGATCGCTGTCGAGATCGACCATGTTCGCCGCTTCCTTTGCCGCCTGCGTGCCGCTGTTCATCGCAACGCCGACGTCGGCTTGCGCGAGCGCCGGGGCGTCGTTCGTACCGTCACCGGTCATCGCGACGAGCCGGCCGTCGCTCTGCTCGCGCCGGATGAGCGACATCTTCGTTTCGGGCGTCGCCTCGGCGAGAAAATCATCCACGCCCGCTTCGCGTGCGATTGCGCTTGCGGTAAGTGGGTTATCGCCCGTGACCATCACGGTGCGGATGCCCATCGCTCGCAGGCGATCGAAGCGCTCTCGCATGTTGGGTTTGAGGATATCGCGCAAGAAAATCGCGCCGAGCACGCGCCGTTCGTCGGCGAGCAAGAGCGGCGTGCCGCCGGAGCGTGCGATTCGCTCGACGTCGCCCGCGAGCGGAGTTCCGTCGGAGCGGCCGGTGCGCTCCACGAGCCAAGCTCGTACGGAATCGGGAGCGCCTTTGCGCAACGCGCGGCCGCCCGCAAAGTCGACGCCGCTCATGCGCGTATACGCGCTGAAGGGCACGATGGTCGCATCGGGCGGTAAGGCGCCGTCGCCGGAAAGATCGACGTTGTTCCTCGCGAGCATCACGATCGAACGGCCTTCCGGCGTTTCGTCGGCGAGCGACGCAATGTAGGCCGCCCGGTACGCGTCGCTCGAGGCCACGTCTGCAGCGAGCACGATCTCGGTCGCTTGTCGATTGCCGAGCGTAATGGTGCCGGTCTTATCGAGTAAGAGCGTGTCGACGTCGCCTGCCGCTTCGACTGCGCGGCCGCTATTTGCCAAAACGTTGCGGGCGAGCACGCGGTCCATGCCCGCAATGCCGATCGCCGAGAGCAACCCGCCGATCGTGGTGGGAATGAGGCAAACCAGCAGCGCGATGAGCACGACGACGCTCGGTGAGCCGCCGGCATAGATAAAGAACGGCGCGAGCGTCGCAACGGCGACGATAAAGACGAGTGTTAGCCCCGACAGCAGAATCGAAAGTGCGATTTCGTTGGGCGTCTTCTGGCGCTTCGCGCCTTCGACGAGCGAAATCATGCGATCGAGAAACGATTCGCCGGGATTCGCGCCGACGGCGACGACGATGCGATCCGACAGCACGCGCGTGCCGCCTGTTACGGAACTGCGGTCGCCGCCTGCCTCGCGCACGACCGGCGCCGACTCGCCGGTTAGCGCCGACTCGTCGACGGTAGCCGCCCCCTCGCGTATCTCACCGTCCGCCGGAACGATCTCGTTTGCTTCCACGACGAACAAATCGCCCTTGCGCAGCGACGAAGCGACGACGCGTTCTTCGACGCCCCCGGCGATCTTGCGCGCATACGTGTCGGATTTCGTCCGGCGTAAGAACTCCGCTTGCGCTTTGCCCCGGCCTTCGGCCACGGCTTCCGCGAAGTTCGCGAACAGCACGGTAAACCAGAGCCAAAACGAAATCGCAATGTCGAAGCCCGCTCGGCCGTAGGCAGCGTCGCGCAGCGCGAAGCCGAGCGTAACGAATGCAGCGATCTCGACGACGAACATGACCGGGTTACGGGCTTGCACGCGCGGGTCGAGTTTGCGAAATGACGAGCCCATCGCCGCGAGCGCGACCGTGCGATCGAAGAGCGAGCGCTTTCGTTCATCCATTAATACGTGCGCCCCTTTAGCCCGAGGAGGTGTTCCACGATCGGGCCGAGTGCGTCGGCCGGAAAGAACGTCAACGCGCCGACGATGACGATGACGCCGAGTAACAGGACCACGAAAATCGGTGAGGTGGTGGTAAACGATCCTGCAGTCGTCGCGATGGCGCGCTTGCCGGCAAGCGCGCCCGCTAGCGCCAGCACCGGGACGACGATCGCAAAGCGCCCGAAGAGCATGACGATGCCCAAGGACGCGTTCCAAAACGTATTGGCGCCCAACCCCGCGAAGGCGCTTCCGTTATTGTTGACGCCCGACGTATATGCATACAAAATTTCGCTGAAACCGTGCGGCCCGGCGTTGTTGAGCGTCGCCGTGCCCTGCGGCGTGACGGCTGCGATTGCAGCTGGAACGAGCGCGAACACCGGGACGACGAGCGCGGCGAGGATCGCGAACTGCACTTCACGCCGCTCGATCTTCTTCCCGAGATACTCCGGCGTCCGCCCGACCATCAGCCCGGCGATGAAGACGGTAAGCACGACGAAGACGATCATGCCGTAAAACCCAGAGCCGACGCCGCCAAAAACAACTTCGCCGAGCTGCATGTTGACGAGCGTTACGAGACCGCCGAGGGCGGTAAACGAGTCGTGCATCGCATTCACGGCGCCCGTCGACGTATCGGTGGTAACGGTCGCAAACAGCGACGAGGCCGCGATTCCGAAACGCGTTTCTTTGCCTTCCATGTTGCCGCCGGAGACGCCGAGCGTATGTGCCGACGGAGTGCCGGCTGCTTCGCTCGCGTACGTGACCGCAAAACCGACGAAGAAGAGGACCGACATCGCTGCGAACAGCACCCAGCCCTGCCGCTGGTCGCGTGCGAATCGGCCGAACGTATAGGTCAGGGCGCCGCCGATGGTGAGGATCGCGACGATCTCCAGCAGATCGCTGAGCGGCGTCGGGTTTTCCCAAGGCGACGCCGAGTTCGCATTGACGAAACCGCCGCCGTTCGTCCCGAGCTCCTTGATGATCTCTTGCGAGGCCATCGGGCCCTGGGGAATCGATTGCGTCGCGCCCTCGAGCGTGCGAGCCGTCGCGTACGCATCGAAATTCTGCGGCACACCCTGCCAGCAAAGGAAGATCGCGCCGCCGAGCGCGAGCGGAAGCAAAAGGTACAGGCAGCCGCGCGTCAGATCGACCCAGTAATTACCGATCGTCGTTACGTTCGTGCGCACGAGCGCGCGCATGAGTGCAATTGCAATCGCTATGCCCGTAGCCGCCGATACGAACATGTGCCAGCCGAGTCCGGCCATTTGAGAAAGGTAGCTCATCGTCGATTCGCCGGAGTAGAATTGCCAGTTCGTATTGGTGGTGAACGAGATGGCGGTGTTCCACGCGAGATCGGGCGGGAGGTTGCCGAAGTGCTGTGGATTGAGCGGCAGCCATGCTTGCGTCCGGAGCAAGACGTACAGGTACCAGAAACTCGCGAATGCGAACGCCAAAACGGCGAACGCATACGTGCGCCAACTCATCTCCTGCGCCGGATCGATGCGGCAGACCGCATACAACCGGCGTTCGAGCGGCGCGAGGACGGGACTGAACAGCGTGCGTTCACCCGCGAACACGCGATGCACGTACGTTCCGAGCGGCTTCGCGAGTCCCAGCACGATGGCGAAGGCCACCAGCGCTTGAGACCAACCTGCAAGCGACATGCGTCAGAAGCGCTCCGGACGAAGCATGGCATACGCGAGATACGCTGCGGCGCCGAGCGATAGAATAAGCCCTATGGCGAGATCGGGACTCATATCTTCGCGCATCCGGCAACGTAACGGTCGAGCAGCCAGAACGAGAAGAGAGCCAACGCAACGAGCGCGACCTCCAGCGGAGCGCCATCCATACGTTCACCATTTTACGACCGCCGCTCGTATCGGCGCGAGCCGCCGTTCGGCTCAGTCCATTCGGACGCGCTTGGCCCTTAGCGGTGCATCGAGCCGCACCGCGGGCGGGGCTTACTTACCAAGGAAGTCGGAGGTAAAAACGTAGTGCCCGGCAACCGGCCGGCAGCGTACGACATCCGGCGCATATGTCGTAGCAGCTGCGGCGACTATCGACTCCTGCTCGATAGCGCGAGCTCCGATGGAGTCGTGCATTGTCGACTTGACGACCTGGACGCTACGGGCATAGCCGTTCTCATCGAGTGAGACGAGCACGTCTACGATTCCCGTGGTGCGGGTGGCGATTGCAACCGGGGGGTAAACGGGCTGCGCGACACGGATGGTGTTGGCCGGAGAATCGGGCTGCGCGCAGGCCCCGTTCGGGGGGAGCACCGCTTTCGGCGTGCTCGTCCAGCCGATCGGAAACGGCGAGACCGCCTCTGATTGTTGCTCGCTGGTCAGTCCTTCGCCGTTCGCTAGCGTCGAAATTGCGGTGGACAGAACGTTGAAGAAAACGCCGGATTGACGTGCTTGCACGTCGTTCCTTCCCTTCCATTCACTCGCAACGATGTAGTACGCGCGCGATGAGCCGTTAAGCGCGTCGGAGCTAGGACAAAGCTTCGACGTAGCGTGGAGCACTTCGGCGTATGCTTTCGACGAATTAGCTATTACCGCAGCATCAACGACTTGCCGTTGCTCCGCTTCCGTGGCTGCAACGAGTGCGGTGAGGAAGTGGAGAATCGGCTGCGACCTCAGCTCGTAGCCGAAGACGGCGTGCACGTCGCCTGATGCCTTCGGCACCGGTGAAGGACACGGTCTCTGAGTCGCTGCGGCCTCCGTCGGGGGCTTGCCGGCGATAGCCTCATCCGAGTCAGGAGCGAGCAACGCAAAAATTGCGGCAAATGCTATGACCATGGCTCAACGCTTCCGTCTGGTACGAGTCGCTCCTACCGGTTCCACTAGGGTGGATCGGGTCCTGGCCCGTGATGTAACATTCTAGGCGACTAGGATGCGTAAGACCAAACCCGTAGCGGCAGGCCGAGTCATAAGTATACTTAACCCTGTGGTAAACCGTGCTTAGCGTCGGAGTGGACCGGTCGCGCCCCCGGGCGATCGAGGACTACGTCAAGGCGATCGACTATCTAGCGGGCGAACGCGCTGTCGTGCGCGCGGTCGATGTGGCGCATCACCTCAAGATTTCAGCCGCGTCGGTAAGCCAGTTTCGCCCGGTCTTGCTGGCCGACGGCTTGATTGCAACCGGCGCCGCGTTGCGCTTGACGGCACGCGGACGCGCGTTGGCTCATAAAATGAACCGCCGCCACGGCGTTATCGAGACGTTCTTACACGAGTCGCTTGCCGTGCCGCTCGATCGGCTGCACGCCGAGGCCGAACGCCTCGAGCACGTCATGTCCGACGATGTCGTCGAGCGACTCGCCGCTCTGACCGGGGACCCCGCCTGCAACCCGCTCGGCCACCCCATTCCGCGACGCGACGTTACTCGCCGCTCGGCTCGCATCCCGGCGCGCTCGTTCTCGCTCGCGCGAACGGAGCCCGGGGCTTCGGTCGTGGTGGCATCGATAGACGACGATGATTCGGCCTGCGTGCGTGCGCTTGCTGCGCGCCGCGTGCTGCCGGGCCTGGCCGCGACCGTAACGAGCGTCGGGGAGCGTGGCGAGGTCCGGCTTCGCGCCGGCGGCGGGCGCGTCATCGCACTACCTCCATCGCTCGCCTCGCGCGTACGCTGCGTACATCCCTCCACGAACGACGGCGGAGCGCCGTGAGCGCCGCCGTTCCCCACCGGTCGCGAGAAGAAACGCTTCGTGCCGCCGATCGCGGCAGGATCGCCGCGGCTCGAACGGCCGGGCGCCCGCTCTTACTCATGCTGTTGTTGGCCGGCCCCGGCACGCTCGTGATGATCGGCGAGAACGACGGGCCGAGCATGCTGTCGTACGCCACGACGGGGGCACGCTACGGCGTCGGCTTTTTCGTTCCGTTCATTCTGCTGACGTTCGCCATGGCGTATGTAGTGCAAGAGATGACGATTCGCGTCGGCATCGCGACGGGACGAGGACATGCCGAACTGATTTACGACCGCTTCGGCGCCCGCTGGGGTCGCTTTACGCTCGTCAATTTGTTTATGGGCAACGTGTTGACGCTGGTTGCCGAATTCGTGGCGGTGCGCGCCGGCGCGGCGTACTTCGGAATTCCGCCGGCCGTGGCGGTCGTTACCGCCGTGGGAATCGTCTTCGGCGCATATGCAACGCGCCGGTATGCGCGTTGGGAACGCGTGCTGATGACGCTCGCGCTCGGGAATCTGTTATTCGTACCGGCTGCGCTCTTCGCCCATCCCGACCCGCGAGCGATCGCGACGGCGATCGGGACCTGGGCGCCGCTGCCGGGAGGGGTGAACGCCGAATTCCTGACGCTCCTACTCGCCAACATCGGCGCGACGGTTACGCCGTGGATGCTGTTCTTTCAGCAAGGAGCCGTGGTCGACAAAGGGCTGACGCGCGCCGACCTCACACAGGGACGTCTCGATACGGCGTTCGGCGCCGGCATTGCGGCGGTCGTCGCCATCGCGACGCTCGTCGCCGCAGCGCCGCTCTTCGCCCATCGCATCGACGCGTCGTCGCTCGCCGGAGGCGCCGACTTTGCGACCGCCTTGCGGCCGTTCGTAGGCACTACGGGCGCCGCGCTCTTCGCGCTCGGCCTCATCGAAGCGGGGATCGTCGCCGCCGCCACGATCGCGACGAGCTCCGCATATGCGGTCGGGGAAGTCGCGCACGGCGCAAAGAGTCTCAACGCCTCGTTTCTAGAAGCTACGAAGTTCTACGGCTCGAGCATCGGGTCGATCGCGGTGGCCGCGGCCTTCGTTCTCATTCCGGGGATTCCGCTGCTTGCGATCACGATCGGCGTCAACGTCGTCGCGACGTTGCTCATGGCTCCCTCACTGCTGTTGCTGTTGCTGCTTTCCAGCGATCGGCGCTCGATGGGCGATCTCGTGAATTCGTTCCGTGCAAACCTCGTCGCCGGGAGCGTCGCGATTGGGATCGCGTCGCTCGGCGCGCTCTACGGCGCCGTAACGCTAACGCAGCTCATACCGCATGGCCGCTAACGATCGCGCGCCGCGTGATCGTCGTCACCCAAGGGTACGCTAAGTCGAGCTAATTCGACGCCGAAACGTCTAGTGTCGTGAGTCGTGAGTCCGTTGATTAACTGACTGCGACATGCTATCGTGACTCATGGCTGGCCGTCCTCTGCATGAACTAAAGGCAACCGAAGCGGAGGCCGTCGAGCTTAAACGCTTGGCA